>Ga0207864_1000727_pt1 | contig 42043 bp, 64 predicted proteins | sample HigsolmetaAR202D_FD_184834 | JGI IMG/M metagenome (GOLD analysis project Ga0207864, IMG submission 184834) | Ionic liquid and high solid enriched microbial communities from the Joint BioEnergy Institute, USA - AR20-2-D (SPAdes) (version 2) ...
AGCCAGAAGAATTAACCTTAGTCCCTACGATCCCGCGTTCAAAGAAATGCTTGCGGACGCATTCGAGCTGATCCGGATTGCACGAGGAAAGGATAACAACTAAACGGTCAACGATTTCTTTTCTTTTCATTCGTACCACCGTCCATGTTGTTTGGCTCATTATAACATAATCGCCGGAAAACTTGAACATATGTTCTCGTTTTTGCAACACAATTCTAGCGCGACGGGGATATGTAAGCGGTTTTATTTTTATAAATGAAAACAATCCCCCTTCCCTTGCGAAAATAAACACCATCCTTTAACATGGTAAAAATAACCTAGCACGTTTTTATCAAATATTCAATAATCAAAATATACCATATTTTACTATAATGAGGTTAGAGCACTTCGAAAACTGGTGCTAAAAGGAGGGGTACGTTGTACCTATCGAAATATAATTTCGAGAAGTATATGAATGAAAACAACGACTCTTCACAGCCAGAAATCAGCGTTGTGCAAACTCCAACAGAAATCCCGAGGCAAAACAAGCATGAATACCATTTTTACCTTGGGGACAGCTTTCTTATCGGTATAGGGATTATTTGTTTAACAGCAATTATTATTGCCTGGTTAAGAAGAAATAGAGGGGAATGAAGCCCCCCTCTTGACATTAAATTCGAGAATCTAATGTCAATAGTCATGCTAAAATGTGTAAATTTCGATTCTGTCTCTAAACGCGCGAACTTCCCGAACAACCATGCGAATGAGTTTTTGCCGATCGTCAAAGGTAAGCGCATCTTTATTTTTTGTAAGGTAATAGTCCACGGCTTCCTGTAATATGTAACGCAGGTTTTCGGCTCCTTGCTTCTCTTCCTTGGCCGCCCGCAAATCCTCAAGCTGCCTTAGCGCTCGTTCCTCACGTTCTTTCCATCCACGCAGTTCTTCCTTGATTTCGTTCTCATCCAGTTCGTTCGTTGCGAATAGCTTCAGCAGCCGTTTCCGGGCCTCCCGGGCCTTCTCAATCTCTTTCTCAAGGCGCTCAATCTCTACTTCCTCGAACGGTTTTTGCTGTGTTGTCGCCTCACTCTCTTCCACCGCCGCGGCGATTTCGTCCGGCTGATTCAACCAGGCAGAAACTCGACTCCATACTTCGGCGTCCAGTTTTTCCACCGGAATATAATGCCTACATCCAGAAGATTTCGCTCCGGCCGTGTTTTTTCTGCATGAGTACATCAGTATGTACTTTTCCCAATACTTCATTCTACATCCAGTCATCGTATTCCCGCACTCACCGCAGCGCACGAGGCCGGAGAGCAGGTATTTCCTCAGAGGCGTTTTTGCCCACCTGCGCCGCGACTCCTGCAAGAGCAATTGCGCATACTCGAACTGCTCCCGTTCGATAATCGCCGGGATTTGAACGGGAATCCATTCCTCGCGCGGCCGTTCAACCATTCGAATTCGTTCTTCCGGCGGGCGGTATTTGTTGTAAAGCATACCTTCCGCATTCCATCTGTTTTGATAAAACTCACCGATATACGCACGATTCATAAGCATCTGCCGCACCACTTGCCGGTGCCAAACACCACGGCCTCTTTTTGTCGGAATTCCTTCTTCGGTGAGAAACAATGCGATGCCGTTGATGCCTTTTACGCTGAGTTGCTTTCCTTTATACATAGCGTAAGGTTTCGTGAAAAGGTCGAAAATCAGTTGTACGACCGCGGCTTCCTGCTCGTTGATCATGAACGTGCGATTCACTAGATCGTAGTCGTATCCGTATATCTGATAGTCACGCAGTATCTTTCCTTGCTTCGCCCGTTGCCGCCGACCCTCTTTCATCTGGCGCGTGATCTTCTGCTTATCAAACTCCGCGATGGCTCCTCGTAGTTGATAGAACAACCGGCCTTCGATGGTGTTGGCATACTCTCCGTTGACGAAGACGATTTCTACATGCTTCTTATCCAGGATTTCCGTTGCGACGAGCTGAACCATGAGTTTGCGGGAAAAGCGGTCTGGATCCAGACACACGCACCGGCGCAAAAGGCCAGCGCGGGCATCGTCAAGCATCGCAAGCATCCCCGGCCGTTCCAACACTTCCCCCGTGTATCCATCGTCTACGTACAGCTTGATATTGTACTCAGGCAGGCCGCCGTTGCGAATAACACGAGCCACCAGCTCCCGCGTGACATTGGGCACGCCGGCCTTCCTCAAGCCATGCTCAACTTGGTATTCAATGCTCGTCCCTTCTTTGGCTTGCTCTTCGGTGCTGACGCGGACGTAAATCGCTGTCAGCAATTCGTCCGGTTCTGGCGTTCTCCTCATGACGCTCCCTCCGGTATTTCTGGTACAAATAATGATAACAGGAGCGCCTACTTTTGTCAGCGTAATCACCCTCGACGATCTTCACATGCACCTGCGCTCACCTCGCCAAAGCGTATGAGCGCGAGGCTTGGCAGTATTCGCTTAAAAAGCTGGCCGCCTTCTTGAATTGTTCGATTGATTATTTAACGACGAGCAGCAAAACGACAGGAAACAGCGTTGATCTGTACGAACTTCTCAACTCTGAAAACCGCCTAACCTTTGGGGGAAAGGAGATCGACTCTAAACAACGTGAAAAGATCAAAGAGATGATTCGAATTTTATGTGCGTGAAAATGAAAAGCCCGGAAGGTTTCCCCTCCGGAGCAGTTTTTCTGGATCGTGAACGTCAGCGTTTTTCCGATCGAGAAAATGAATGCGGGCCTTCTGGCTGCCGGCACGTTTCAGCTTGCTTCGCACCGCCTCAGCCGTGAACTCGCGGCCAAACCTCCGGGCGAGCGCCTCAGCGTATTGGCGGTATGTATGATCCGGGTTCCTTTCCATCAGTTCCAGCAGATAGGCATACTCTTCGGGTGTCCACGAAACGACGCGCTGCACACCCACACCCCCATTCAAAACAAAACAGCCCGCGATATGCGGACTGTGGTATGTATTGCGACCGAGTCTCCGGAGAGAACATCGGCCACGTTTCAGCCCAGCCATCATAATGGACATGGGCCAGACCCTATGTATGGAATGCGGACTGTGGTATGTATATCGCCCGGCCCCGTTACGCTTGCAAGCAGAGGCGCGGGCCGGGTCTGTTCTTTCGGAATGCGGGCAGGGACTCGAACCCTGCAGGGGCTTTGGCACTTAGTTTATAGTCGCCAGTTTCGGACTGGATGGAACGGATTTAAAGATTTAAACGCCCCGGATTTTCACCGGTATTTCCGGCTTCGTGAGCCCCTTAAACATCCGCATGCCTCTGGCGTTGCGTCTCCTATTCCGCCACCGCATCATTGATTGAATTATACCATTTTCGTTAATTCCGATCAATCGTCTGTTTCACAAGCTGATGCGCCAGCACCGTCACTCCGACCACAAGTACGCCCTGGATGACGCCTTGCAGCAGATCGCCGAGCAGAAATACCGCCAGCGCTATGCCGATCATGAGCAAAATCCATGGAATCAGCCAGTCCGGTACCTTGGGCGTATTCTTCAAAATCAGGCCGATCACGAACAACACCGGCACCAGAATCAGCATTTGTTCCTGGACAAATTGGATGATGTCTTGCATCTCACATCGCCTCCTTCTTCTTTTCGAACAGCCCCAACCGATCAAGCACAACCGCCAGCTGCGCCCGTGTCACCGGACCGTCCGGGTCGAACCGATCCGCAGCGACGCCCTTCATGACACCTATCTCCGCCGCCTTCAAAATCGATTCCTTCGCCCAGTGGTCAGCTACGTCAGAAAATTTAATCATGCGTTTCCATCCTCCTTCGTAAAAGTCCGGTTCCATCACATTCACATCAAGTCGCCCAGGATACGGCAAACCGTCATTGTCACTGGTGTACTGCCATATTGCCCATTCTCGCCAAATGCCATTTTCGCCGGGCTTTTCCGTTTTGTAATGCGCAATCCAGAGCGGCCAACGCGCCAGTTCCGCACCGAGGTAGGTCTTTGCAAATGACGTATACGTGTAGATGATCGGCGTCTCTCCGGTGCGCTGTTCAATTGTTTCAAGCCACAGTTTGCAGAAAAGCGAGATATGCTCTCGACCGAATTTCCCTTCGTTCGTCTCGATGTCAAGCGCAAACGGTAGGTCGTGCGGATAGTTCCGCGTCGTGTTCAGCAGATTCTCGACCTCTTTGCGCGGGTCGTTGTACGGCCGCGCGTAGTGGTAAAAGCCGATCTTCATGCCCGCTTGCCTTGCTCCGGCGTAGTGCCGTTGCATGGCCGGATCCTGGTACGTCACGCCCTCCGTCGCCTTGATGTAAGTGAACCGGACGCCGGCTGCGCGCATCGCAAGCCAATTGATTTCTTTCTGATGATGAGACACATCGATGCCGAGGATATGTTCAGCAGTTCGGGTTTGCACCGTTCTCACCCTCCCTTCTCCCGAAAAGCCGCTGATCGAGTTTGATTAACCGATTTTTAATTTCTTCCCCCAAGGCGTCGATGATATTGAGCAATCGTTGTTCCCTGACGCGGCTGTCCCAAATCACATAGACGACCAATGCTACGAAAAGACCGTACTCTTTTGCTATTTCTGCAATCCATTCCATGCCGACACCCTCCCCATCCATATAAAAGACGCCCCCAATTACTGAGGGCGCCTTTCTCTTTGTTTTTTGGTTTCTTCGACTTTGAAATACACAGTCAACAGCAGCAAACTGATTGCCGTGGTTCCGATGCATGTTGGAACGAACCACCACGGCAGCTCGTTCCATAAAAACATCATGAGGACAAACAGTGGAACGATGATTCCGTACATGAGAATCCACCCAAACCACGGCATTTCGTCACGATTGGATCCCTTAATCACCGTTTCACCTCGCTTGTTGTTGCTGTTGTCTCCCGCGCTCCTCCACGCGGTTGATGGTTTGCCGTGCAATTTGCCGCATTCGCTTGTTCAACTCATCAAGTTGCTTGCGTTTTTCCTCGGGCGTCAAATCGAAGCTTTCCTGGATTTCGCGATACCGTCTTCTCAGTTCGCTGATGTCCGACGCCGCGCTGCGCAGCATCTTTGCCGAACTGGAGACGAACGGATCACGGATGTTGTTTTTCTTGTTCGACTGGTCTTGCCTAGACAACTCGTCAAGCAGTTCATAGAAGTCGTCCATTACCTTTCCGCCGCCCATTGCACCAACTGTAAACGGACTGAGCAACGGAGATTCAGACAACCTTCTTGCCGGATCCGGAGGCAACTGCCCGACGCCGAGAAATTCAAGAAGTTCATCAAGCCCGGCCGTCGCGTACCTACCAAGACCGCCGCCATAGCCCCGAATAAGGTTGTCAATCAGGTACGGAGAATAGTTCGTCGCACGGCCAACAACTCGCGCCGTAAGACTCGTTTGCGGCCCGTATTGGTCCTCTGGCAACAAATCCTGATCGCGACGCGGAATGATCGGGCCACCGGTGAACCAACTGTAATTCGATTGATTCTCAATCCAGGGCGTCAGCGCCGTGAACAATACAGGAATCGCCCAATCCCGGCCAAGCGTTTCCGCAAACTCATCCATGGTCTGCGGGTCGTTGTCGTCCATCCACCGCATGATGTTTTCGGGAATGCTCGAAAACAACGGCGCCAGATCAAACGGCTTCGGAATCCGCGCCACCACGTCCGTACCGGGAACCGCGATCAGGAAGAAGGTGTCCTTCATCCATTGGGGCGCGTTGTCCAGCGTCTCCCGCTGCGTTTCGTTCGCGTTAAACCGATTCCATACGTAAATTGCAATCGTCGGAATTGTGATTGCTGTCAAGGCGCGTACCGTCGTCCGCGTCGGATGATTGATGAACGCCCGCGCAATGCGGTCTTTGCCCTGAATCGTCGAATTCAAAAAGGCAATCATCTGATTTGCCTGCTTCATGTGTGCGCCTCTGCGTCCGAAGTCCATGAGATCACGGGACTGATACGCCGCTTCCTCCGGTGTTGCGCCTTGGCGAATACCGCGCGCAAACTCCCCAACTTTTGTTGCTTCCTCGGAGATTTCCGACATGGCGCGAAGCAGTTTTAGCCAATCCTTCGGATTGACAATGGCGATCATACGGCGCATCCACGGATTTCGTTCGTCATACAGCTCCCGCAACTGTTCGCGCAGCACGTTCCGGTCCAACGAAACGAAGTTGCCGTAACCGCCGCCGGCCCGAATCCATGCGTCGTACACCTCGTCCACACCGGTCAGGCGTTTTCGGAGAACGTGGAACATTCCGCGCGGCAAGTCGATGATCGGATTGTATCCGAACTCCGAGACGACGAACGCCTGAAACTGGTCGCGAATCGGATTTCGAAGCATGAATTCCGGTGTCAGCGTCGCACCGGCGCGCAACCAACTTGCAGGCGTGGACAGAATTCGAACGAGCATACTGGACGATTCTTCGTCCAATTGCTTCATCGCCCGATACAATTCAGGATCCAGCTGGTACTGCACACGCTGGCCGCTTTCGAATACCGTCACGATGTTTTCCCGCGGGACGCTTGTGGCGCCTTCCAAACGCTCGACCCAGCGGCCGGCGCCTTCCATGTTCGCCAGGCGCGCCAGTTCCAAACCGACTTTGTTCTTCTCGACCGCGTTCACCACGGCGAAGGTGTTACGAATCATGGATTCAATTGGGTCGATAATGTCCCGCGTCGAACCCTTCATTCGCTTAATCGGATTGGTCAGATCAGCGAAGCCTTTGCCAGCGCCAGGCTTGAACCCAACCGCGTCTACATCCTCGTCAAAGTACCGGAAGAACGGCACATAGTTCGGATACTTCCGCACCATCGCGTCGCGGGCTTCTCGGCTGAGGATTTGCCCCTCGACGAGCATATCCAGCAAGCGGTTGTTGTATGCCACCAGCTGTTGTTGAATGGCGTCCATCTCCGGCGACTGGTACTTGCGAAGCGTCGCTTCGATCTGTTTGCGCGTGAAGCCCGATTCAATTCCGAGGTTTTCAAGATCAAGCGCATGCCGCGCCGCCGCATAGTTGCCAAGGTCCTTCACCGTCCATCCGGCGCCTCTCAATTGGCTCAAAATACGTTGCAAGTCTTCGAGCACCAGTTGCGCTTTTGCTGGGGCGCCAACGGACAGTCGCGCTTTTTTATACAAGGAACGCGAGGCATCATCCAGTTTGCCGGTAATCTCCTTCTCAGCCACGGCGAGCGCATAGAAACGGTCCACCGCGGACGAGTAAAATTTGCGCCATTGTTCGCGAATCGATGTTTCCGAACGCGCCGAACGGTTGATCTGCCCTTCGAACTGAAGCGCTTCGCCCTGGTCAATCCACCGCGCCACATCTTCTCGCGTCGCTCGAAGCTCCGGCAAAATCTCCTGAGCGCGCGTTTCAAAGAACCGTGAATACCGAGGTGCCAAGCGCTGTGCCTGCGCCGGATCCGTCAGATACAGGCGTATGAACTCCGCTACGCCTTCGTCGAGGATCTGGTCAGGCGAATATGCGTCGAGATTTACAACGCCCGTTTGGCGGACGAGGTTTTCGAGTTCCGGCAAGAAGAACTCGTTTTTTAATCCGTACCGCTTGTCCAGATTATGCCCGAGTTCGTGCGCGATGATCTGAATGTCGTTCGCATATCTCGTGCGAATGACTTCAGGTGTGTATTTGTGAATACCGAGCGTTCCGCGCGGCACGCTTCCTAATCGTCCGGTTCGAATTGTCACGCCGAAGCGTTTGCGAATATTGTCTATCAACTCCTTGCGCGTTATTGGCTGCACATTCGTCCTCGTCAGATCTGGCGCCCGCAGAGGAATCGGCGCCGCAGTCATCGCTTGAACGCCTTCCGGAACGGTTCTCGTGGTTGGCGCAGGAGTTTCCGGAGTTGTCCTCGGCGCCGTACTCGGAGGTACTTCTGGAGTCGTCGCGGGAGGCGTTTCTGCCGCCGCCAAAGCCGTTCTCCGCGCTGTAGGAGTTGTCATCCTGCCGATAGCCGCCACGGCTTCCGCGCGTTGCCTTTCCGGTGTCATGGGCAATTCTGCACGCGCTACAGCCCTCGTCCGCGGCGGAGCGACTTCCAGAGGCGCCGTTTCGATGAGTTCGAGAAGTTCTTTTCCTGCCCGACGACGTTCAAGCGCCTCCCTTGCCGTTTCGATACCGCGTCTCGCGGCGGGCTCGACCACACCGCCGATGATTCCACCGGCACCAGCGCCGAGCAGACCGCCAAGCGCCGCCTCTCGAAGCACGTCGTCTTCGCCGCGCATCGCCGATGTCGTAGCACCTTCTACGGCGCCCGCAATGGCCTCTCTTGTCGCTTCTGCGGCTGCCCTGCTGGCAAGGGGATTGGCAATGCGCGAACCAACCTGAGCGGCCAAATATTGCGTCGCAGGATTGGTATACGCGGCGCCGACGAAACTCTGGCCGATGTTCGCCGGATTCGCTACCACCGCGCCAACGGAACCGAGGATGTCTGCCGCCACGTCCGCCGCTTGACTGCCCGTAGTCACCTGCTGTTCTGGACGCACAGGAGCGCCGCTGAACGCCGCAGCTCCTTGCGATAAGCGCGTCAAGAACCGACCAGGAGCGGTTTCGTAAAACAGGTAATCCAGCACCTCTGCAAATGGGTCGATCGTGATGTCTTTGAGGAATTTTAGAACCGGATTATCCGGGTCCAAGAGTTCGCGTTCCGCCCGACGCTGCTCCCTGGGCGATAGAGACGCGAGTGCTTCGCTCCGCGTCCGAATGTCCTCCGGCGTGATGACCGCACCAGTCGATGCCGTGTATGTCCGTGTCCTCGGTTCCTGCGCAGGCTCGGGCTCGGGAAGTGCGGGCGGAGACGGCTCGGGCTCCGGCGAAGTCATGTACCGCTCGTAATTGTAGCGACCGAGAGTCCTTCTTTCCTCTTCCTCCCGTTCGCCTGCCTGCTGGCCCATGTATTTGGCATAATTATACCGAGGCAACCGGCGCACCTCCCTTTTTATTCGATCGGATAACCATACTCGTCGAAGTACATGCGATAAAGCCTGTTGTATCCATCGATGCCAAGGTCACGAATCAGGTTCGCACGTTCTCCTTGGAAGAAAGCTCTCCGTTGTTCCGGCGTCATGCGGTCAAGGTAAGATACCACTTCGGACACAATGTCATTCGTGGACGTTTCCGGCGCTTGTTGAAGTTGACGTTGAAGTACAGGGTCATACAGCGGTGTTCCAGGTGCGACGTTCGGAATGCCTGCCGGCGCACGTCCCGTCGCTTCCCAAATCCGATAGAGTTCGTCCATCCGTGCCTGTTCCTGGAGACGACGTTCGCGCTGTTCTTCAAGCGCAAGACTGCGCTCGCGAAGCGCTCTGTCCGCTGCCGCCTCAGAGATTTGATTCCTAAGTCGTGCCTGGTCGAGCGCGTATTGCAGACCAAACCGGCGCACGTCTTCGTCGAACTGCATCTTCCAGCGCTCGTCGGCGATGGCATCCCGAGCCATTTGGTAAGCGCGTTCTTCGGCGTAACGCAGGTCTTCGATAAGATCGCGCTGCGTGCGATAAGCGCGCTCTGCCGCCACGTCTTCGCGTTGCGCTTGAAAACCGAGCAAATCCAGCAAATTCGAGAGGTCTGCTTGCCGCGCTTGTTGTTGGAATTGTCGCTCTTGACCCAGAACGCCAAGCAGGTCCATCAGCGCCGCCGTTTGCCGGTCACGCTCCGCTTGCATCGTCTGCATGATGGCCGGCACAACCTGCGTAGTGAGGTACTCGTTCGCCTCTTGTTGAATTCGCTGTGCGCGGTCGCTGAGTCGCGTCGAACGTCCGAGTCCCGCGGCCCCGAGCGCCTCTTGCGCCGCTCTCGTCGCCTGTTGCGCCTGTCGCTGGAGTTGTGCTTGCTGCGCCGTATATTGCGGACTTGCGTAAACATCCATTAACGAAATCGGCTGCTGACCGGTGATGCGGCCGCTGAGCGTCTGCAGCAGTTCGCTGAATTGCTGGTCAACCGGGCTTTGCTGTTGTGGGAAGAGTTCCTGCAACTGCGAACGCAGATCGGTCAATTGCTGTCCGATGTTCGACTGTGTTTGCGCCTGTTGCTGTTGCTGAAGAAACGGCTGAACACCAGAGGCAATAGCCGACGGAGACGCATACGCGCGGTCGCTGATAATTTGCTCCGCCTTGATCGCCGGGCGTCCGTCAATGGTGACGTATCCGTTTTCCCAACCGATGCGCTCGTTGGCGATACCGTACCGGTTCACCAGAGTGTCGCGAACGCCCTGCAAGTCCGTCGGACTCATTGTCATCGTTGCCAAGCTGCCTCACGCTCCTTTGCGCAATAGAAAAACGCCCTATTCGGGCGTCGTGGCAAGTTGTGCTTCGAGTTCTGCTTTTTCGGCCAACAATTCAGCGATCCGATCATCTAATTCTTTCAACTTTTGCCGGGATTTTTCTTTTTCGGACTCTGGAGTTGTTTTGTTTTCGATGTTTGCTTGGTGTGCGAATTTTATTATTTCAATCGTTTTAATTTCGTTATCAATCCATTTCAGTCTGTACTCCGGGTCCACCTTCGGTTCTGCTTTAATGTTATCGCCAGTAGACGTTTGCGGCAAATCGGTCGCCTCCTTCACGGAACCGGTCAAAATCACCCCGTAAGTCGGATCGTAATTTACACCAAGGCCCAACTTTTCCGCCAATGCTCTGACGGGAGCTTGTGTTACGCCATCAATGATTGCGCCTTTTACATCCAATTCTTCACCGTTCAAGGAAATCGGAGTCTCCCCTTGAACCGTCTTTCCAACAAGAGATACCGTTTCGGCACTCGCGCTCGCGGCGAATGCAATGAGAAATCCGACCAACAAACCGGAAATGAATTTTTTCACATCATCCACACCCTTAATAATGGTATTTGATTCCATTATAGAGTTAGAAGATGTTGGTCACAATCCCGTTTATGACTGTGACAGTTTTGTTATCTGCTGTTTCGAAACTTCCGGTTGCCCCCGAAATAACATTTTGTTTTGCGTCCAATTTGTCCTTCAAGGAATCGCCGGTCGAATTGTCAATAAAATTCTCAAAACTAGAAACCTTAACGTCTCCAGTTGAAAAAAGTTCCAAATCCCCTCCGGTTGCATTAATTTGTATTCCAGAACCCGTCGATAGCAATGCTACTTTTTCTACAGAAGTCAAATACATCAATAAGAATTTCAATCCGCTATCGTATATCTCAAAAGTTGGTTGTCCACTCGTCCAAGCCCTTATATCAATGTGTTTGGTTGCACTAGCATAGGCGGCAAACAAATCATCTGAACTGGACATTTCAGCTCTTGGAAACGTCCCATTCGCCGTCGCGATATATGCGCCGAAAATCTGGACCGCCAACAACAATCCCGCCGTGATTGTCCCAAGATTCGCACTGATCGCCGAGAGTTCATTCACGTTGATCTTGTCCGCAGTGACAGCTCCAGCTGCGATCTTATCCGTAGTGATTGTTTCCGACTCAATCACTCTCGCGTTTAATCGGTTGATGTTCAAGTCGTCCAGGTTAGTAAGCAACCATTGCAAATCCCGTTGCAGTTTAATGACATAATCCCGCAATTCCTCAAGAGATGTTATGTTTGGCGCCGAAAATTGCGGCGTAGGCATCTCTCAACCTCCTATCGCTGGATTCTTTGAACACGGAAATATCGCTGCATCCGCTCGATCTTTACGCGGCCTGTCCCGGACAAACGAAACCGCGCCTTATGCGTCATCGGCACGGTGTCAAGAGGAATCAGCACGTTTCGGTTTTGCCCGTAGTCCGCCGCGGTCGTTGGGTCATACGGCACTTCGACGAAATTTTCGCCTTGGTCCGTCGTTGAAATCCACGTTTTGAGTGTCGTTCCCGTGCGGAACTCGCCCTGCAGGTGCAGTTCGAGATATGTCTTCTCCGCCTCTGGCCATCCCTCGTCCTTCGGACCTGTGGTCAGGCTCCAAGGAATCGGAGAGCCATCGTCAGTGTCCCCGTCAACAGGCTTCCAAATCTGGCCGTTCGCGTCTCCCGCATAGACGACGTTTTTGAACCGCACGCCGTAGGTGTATTGCTCGTTCTGCGCGCATACTCTCCAGCGTGCGTACCTGGTGTCATATACAAGCCTCAAATTTGGCTCCTGCGCGTTGTCAAGGCAAAGGCAAAGGTAATACCTTAGCCCGTCCGTGAACGCCGTACAGCGGCTTTCTGCGGCCCTGTTGATGCGGTTCAAATAACCGCGGATACGATCTCCGATAGGCTGCGGCAAACCGCCAGAGTATGCGTACACGTTGTTTTCTCCAAGCCAAATGAGGACTTCTCCGACTTCGACGACGGTTTTCGCGGACACGCAGCCGATGTCGTTCGAGACGGTCACCAGCTGCTGGTTGTAGTAGTTGTTCCCGTAATACACGGCCATGGCGTCTCTCTTGAATGCCGTCACTTGGTCGCGGAAGAACGTCAGCGCTGTGATCTCGCCGCCGTTGGGCGTGTAGAACTGGTCCGTGCCGCTATTCTCCGGCGATGTCCAATCCGTTTCGTCCTGAAACGCGCTGAAAGAAATCTGGTCACCATCGTGGGCGATGTAAACGCGCGTCAGGCTCGACGCGATGAACTTCCCCTTCGGCGCGTCTGATGCGTTTAGATCGGACAGCGTGTTCCCATCCCACACCTTCACATTGTCGGTGCCATTCGTAAGAATCAGCTTGTCGTTGAAGTTGGTCCAGCTCCAATCGGCGTCCGCAAGCCCCGTCGCAATCTGCGTCCACGTTGTACCGCTGCTGTTGTAGGAAAGCACACCGCCGACCGCACGGACCATATGTGCGGTTCCGAACGGCGCCAGAAGCCGAACTTTGCCGGAGCCGGCAGAACCGTATCTCGTCCGTCCTTTACGCACCGCGGCCGCCGGATACTCGTCGAAGTCGAAGCCAGTTTCGTCCATCGTTTCATTGTCGGAGATCGCGAAAAGGGAGACGCCGGTATTGACGCCTCCCTCAAACGATTGCTCGCCTCTCAGTTTTTGTTTTCGCTGCCGCCCTACAATGGCACCCATTGACGCCCGTCACCGCCTTTCTAGTACGGAATCAGGTCCCAATACTTGCCGCCGCTGCGACGATAGCCAACCACACGGCCGCCGCGGCGCATGGAAGTCATCACATCTCTCGCGACGGGATATTCAGGATAATTCCAATTGTAGCGTTTCAAATATTGCTGATACAGCCTCTGGAACGCCGCATCGAATTCCAGTTTGTCGTCGAATTCGCCGCGCGCCTCTGCGATCTTCGCTTTCGTGCCGAGTACAAGCAGTTCGTGGAAGTCCTCTTCAAGATCAGGGACTGCTGAGAGATTTGCCGCCGACAGCGCCGCCGGGCGTTTGTTGTAGTAAAGAATTACCTTCCTCCCTTCCGTCTGCTCCGTCGGCATCGGATTCAAAAACAGGTTCGTGTTCGCCTGAATCGAATAGAACTCGTCCGACAAACTGAACCGCTCATTCGACTCGACGGCCACATATCGCAGCGTTTTGTAGTTCTCACTTCCCGGTTTCGTTTCAATGACCACCTGCTTTACGCCAAGCGGGTCGCAATCGGTAGGCAACGGATAGAACGCGAAGCCGGCCACCGTCGTGAACTCGTACGGCAACGCCTCGTGCGGCACATCCTGAAAGATTTGCCGCTGCACCGCATCCATCCAATCGACTTTGTGCACCGTGGAATAAGAATTACGGTACAGATCAACCTTTTCGAGCAGTTGTTGGACCGTGGGCATGGCCCCCCTCCCTTTCGTTAACTCAATGTAAGCGTTGCCGACCGGACCGTCCCGTCCGTTCCCTTCACCTTGAACGTAAGCGTCGTGTTGTTGGTGAGTTCAATCACCATGCCGCTGTTGTTGGCCGGTGTAAGCGAACTTCCCAAAGATACTTCCGTAAAATTCGCTTTTGTTTGCACTCTCGGGGAACCGTTCACTAGAAAATACTCGTTTCTAGCATGGCTTCTTATCTGGTAAAAGAACGTACTGTTGTTCATGTTCCAGATGGTGACATGGAGCGAATTCGGAAGAGGATTGCCGTTAAAATCCAAAATCCCTTGAGCTGATGTTGTATAGAACTGAAATTCACGGCAATCCACCGCTACCATGTACTCGCAGATGTCGTCCAACGTTTCGAATCGTTCGCCGGTGACCGGATTATAGATTGCGTTGCCTTGCGTCCGCGGAGGGAAGTGGACGGAAACGTTTTTAGGAAACGTCACGACGGGCGCCGATGCATTGGTAAAATCGATTGCATCCGAAGCATTTGAAAACTCTTCGAAGATCACAATCCCATCCGACCGACCGATGCTTGCCGTTGCATCCAGCGTGATGTATAACGAATAGACTCGATTGTCCTTTGTGACGCAGATGCCTTCGTTTTCAATCCGCGTGCAGTCAATACCAAACTCCGTGAGAATATCAATCATTCGGTCGGGCGAATAAAGATTCGACGCCAAGCATTCCCCGTTTTCCCTGAACACCTTCGTGCCTTGGTATTGTTCCATCGTGATGGTGCTATGAACTCCAGGTGCAAACATCGCTCCATAACCGCCAACAAAAAAACCATCTCCGGCGGCGAGGACTTGTCTCTTCGGAATATAGTCCTTATAATCGTTCAAATCCCCGCTATCGAAGATGTTAAATTCTACCTCCCCGAGTCGTGTCGTCAGGTCATCAGCGAAGCGAGTAAATACATTTCGCCTGTTTAGAACTCCTGTCGGATGCGTCCGACTTTCGACGTAAAACATGCCGTTTCGCTCGGTAAATTGAAAATAAAGATCTGCGTTGTACGAAGCATCAGGCGAAAGTCTTTGCAGGTTGGACGGAAGCGTCGTGATGTCATAACGGGCGATGTATCCCTCTGTTTCGCCTCGCAGATAGAGGTATCTCGTGTCGCCTGCGTAAACGACCGCTATTCCTTCGCCGATGCCATTCCCCGCCGAAAAAGTGACTTTGTGCGCACCTGTTTTCCAGTCGAATATACTGACCCACTGGTACGTATTACTACCGCCGTTTGAAGAGTAAACGATTAATACTTCATTTGCTCGTTCATCAATTGTAAATGCCTGAGGGTAAATCCAGTTGTACCCGTGCGTCGTGATAATGTCTACATAAAACGGACCGCAAATCGGAAGTTGCAGCGCGATTCGCTTCTTGTTTTGGTTGAAATACGGCGTTTTGATGTTGTCGATTCTCGAACTCGTTAATGCCGCAGAAATAACCGGAATCTCAGGTGAACCGATTACGGTAACGCCGTCCCCAACAAAAACGATGCCCTCCGTATTGGTCAGCGTTGTAAAATAATACGTCCCCGGCTGGAAGTACACTTCACGCTTTCCCTTCGCCTTCGCGTCATCGATGGCCTTTTGAATTGCAGCCGTGCTGTCTTCGCCCGGTCTTGCGCCGTAATTGTTGGCGAGAATCAAAAGGCCGCTCCAAGACTGTTGCGCCGCCAGACTGTTTGCCAGCGACGCACTCATCAATTCGGTGAGTGTTTTGCCCATGCCTTCACCACCTCATGAAAAAATCGCCTCCCGTTGAGAGAGGCGAAATGATGCAATCGAACTTCGTTTGTTCAAGAAGCTATTGCTCGTCCTGTTCTTCCGGCGCTGGCGTGATCGCCTCGACAATTTCGTTAAAATCGCCTTCCGTAATCCAGCCTTTTGCGAAATAGTTCGCCGCATAAATCCCGACTTGCGCATCGGTAAATGCGCCTTGTTCGAAACCCTGAAGCAGTTTTTCTTTCAAAAATTGACCGAGAATGAACACATTACGACCCTCCCAATCCCGCGATTGCGTTTTCTAATTCAGTAATTTTCTTGAAGTACATACCCAAGAAGTACTTTGCGTTGAAGAGATTTTGTACGCCATTAAACCAAGAATTCGGAAACTGCGCGAGAAGTTCGTCCATTTGCTCTCTTGTCGGTTCATTTCCGGCGCCGAAGACTTGGGTAAGATTTATAAGCAGCATATATTGCACTTCGGTCACTTGCCCGGCAGCTGCCTCGGGCGATGGGTAAATCGTATTGATTTGCAACCTTGTGCCAGAACCCGACGTGGGCCCCGCGTAGGAAGCCCGCGCTGATAAGGTATACCACTCGTTCTTCGTCGGGGAATTTCTAATCACTTCCAAACTCGGATTGGAATAACTAACCAGCCTTAGCGATGACGCCTGATCATTCAGCACGCGCGCTCTCACTCGCGCATAATAGACTTGTCCGTTAATCCACTGCGGATTGCTAAACCAGGCTTGAACGTTTGCAGCTGCTCCCGTCCCGGTAACAGTCAGCGTATTATTCGCCGCCGATAGGGTCGCGTTGACGCCGGAGAATCCCGTCGTCCCGTTGCTGAAATCTCCATTTGTAACAAGGTTCCGTGCTGGAAAATCCGTCGCTTTGAAGGCCAAAACATCAAGCACCACGAATCACCACCCAATTCGTCCCGTCACTTTGCCATATCTCTTGCGTCTGGACAGCCATGAAATATGCGCCGACGGGCACTGAATTGGCGGCGGGTCGGTTCGCAACGGTTGCCCCATACAATTGCATATTACTCCCCGTTAGTTGAACATTAATCGACCCATCCGCGTTTACTGCAAGTTTATTTGTTGGTGTTACCGGATCTTTGATGGTGACATCCGTTGCCGTGACAGAACCGATTTGGATGTCTGTTACCACAGGTAGGGGATTGCTGTTGTCAATCGGCTTCCCATCTTTGTCCGTAATCTTTACGTACGTCATCGCACTACCTCCCAAATACAGAAAAGGAGGCGCGCCTTTCGCGCCTCCTTCTTTCTGCGTATTGAGTTACCGCAAAACCTTCACTTTCCAGTCGCCCTCGTCCAAGTCCACGGCGCCGCCTGTGTTGTTGGTCAAGGCGATGCTAACTTCGTCGTCGTCGCTGACCCATGGCATGCTCGGAATCAGCCCTTGCAGCGAATACGGAGGAGCCACAAGCACAAAATCACCGAATGCCGCGCCGGGAACGTTGAAGGCAATCACGGTCGTCGCGCCGTCGCTGATGGAAGGAGGGTCCGTCTTGACCACCGCATCGGCGACGACTTCCTTGAACAGCGTTTTGCCGTCGTTGAGAATGATAGGCACTTGCGTCATGCCACATCACGCCCCTGCTCCAGCGCTGCCGACAAGACCGCGGTAATCGTAATAACCGACATCGAAGCGCTTGAATCCGAACACGAAGAAGTCCACCGTCTTCGGAAGCTTTTGCGAGTCGAACCATTCCTTCTCGCGAACGAGGAAGGCCAGGTTCTCGTACGATGAGTCGCGAATCACCCAGATGTCGCCTTCAATATAGTCCATGACGATGACTTTGAGCCCCTCGATCACGTTCTTCGTGTTCGAGAGTTCATGCGCTTGCAGGTTCGAGCCGACGATCTCCTTCGCCGTAAATTCGAGATCCGGACCGACGATGAGTTGGTCCGCCCGCGCTTGAATCTTGTGGCCTGCACCGTTCACTTGATTGCGCATTTTCGTCATAGCCGTTTTGAGGTTGGCCGGTGTCAGCGCGCCCGTCGCCAGGTTGTCCAGCACGTCGCTGGAATCCTCAAGCGGATGGTTTGACGCGAACAGCGGCACGCCGTCGTAGCCAACGTTCGTAAAGCCGTTGTTGATCACGTTCGCAGCTTCCGTCTCTTCCGTCGTCCGAAGACCTCGGCCAAGTCCCCGAGCGGAGCCGTCCACGCCGCGGCCGTTGAACACACCGTACAGATCGTCTTTGACGAGCTCCCACGTCACCGTGTACCCGTTGTCGAACCGGCGGGCAACGAACTTTGCCGTCGGGCCTTGGCTCATTTGGTCTTCGTTGATCGTGTTGCCCTCAGTGTTCTCTCTCCACGCCGAAAGGTCACCGATGTGCGGGAAGGATTCTTCCTTCTTGCGCATCCGGCCGACTTTGAAAATTTTCGGATACTGCAGTTCCTTCTCTTTGTACGAACGCCCGATGATTTTCACATGAATGGGCGTCAAGAGTTCTTGGAAGTTGTCGCGAGTCAGTTTCATGGATTATTGTCACTCCTTATCCGATTAGTTTCCCGTGAACACGCGGCTGGTGACAAGCACGTCTGCCACTTTCGCACCAGTGTCCACGTTGCCGACAACTTGCATGAATCCGTTCGTGGTGGTGTCCGCATCGAATTGATACGGAGTGTCGCCAAGGGCATATTTCGTGCCGATGGCCGGTGTCGCACTGCCCTTGTACGGCGCAACGAAAATCGATTTCGGATTGATGTCCACGAAGATCGTCTCGTCCGCGCCGGGATTCGCGCCCGTCACGATGTCCGAGTCGGACACGCCGAGAACCGTGCCGGACGTGGGATTGCTGGCAGCCACCTTTGCCTTGCCCGTATCCAGCACCACAATGTCGCCACGATGAATCGTTTGATTGGCCGCCACCGGGAAACGGCGCAAAATTTGACCGGTTCCGTCCAGAGAACCGCGATAAACCAACCGTCTCGTCAATTTCTATCATCCTTTCGGTTTGTAATACTTCGCGTACTCCGCCACGCTTTCGAAAATTCCCATCTTGACGGCCGCCTCCGCAGCCGCCAGAGCGTCCGGCGGAAGATTGACTTTTTGCTTCACTACAGGCGCGCCGCTAGGCGTCGTATCGACTTTCGCCTTCTGGCGCTGCTGCTGTTTGGCAAGGACGCGCTGTTCGATCTCGCGCTCCATTTCCTTCATGCGCTGACGGCCGCGCTTTGCCATGTACACTTCAGCCAGCGTTTGGCCGGTGCGCTCGGCGATTTCCTCGAATTCCTCGCGGAAATCCTCGATGTCGGCGAAGAACGGATCTCTTTTCAACTCGGCGATTTCCTGCGCGTATTTGAGCCTGCGGATCTCCGCCCGTTGCCGATCCAATTCGCGCTGCTGTTGGAGTTGTGCCATGGCGAGTTCCGGCGCGATGCCCTTTTCCTTGGCGATCTTCGCGGCTTCCGCGGCATCGAGTCTCGCTTGCAAGTCCGCAATGTCGCTTACGCCGACGAGTTTCATCAGTTTTTCGGCAATCGCAGCTTGCTTGCGCAGTTCCGCCATTTGCGCTTGCAGACGCTTGCGCTCGGCAATCACGGCCTTGGCAATCGGATTGTCGCCCTTGTCCTTCTTGGCATCGGACTTCTCCGCATCGGCATCCGCGCTCTCAGGCTCAGAATCGCTTTCTGGAGCGTCTTCCGCCTGACCGGTATCTTCCCCTTCGATCGATTCTTCCGCGTCCTCTGCGCCTTCCTGTGCGTCGTCAGCGCCATCCTCAAAGTCGATACCTTCGTCATCGATTTCGATGTCGTTCAGAACGTCGTCCGCGTCGAAATCGTCGTCATTGGATCCGGTACCGGCGCCGCTGGCAGGTCCATCGTCAATCTCGAACGTCTGTCCATCGATGGTGATGGACCGCTCGCCGGCAAACCATTGCAAATCTAACGTCAACGGAAAATGTTTGATCTTGTCCATGCAAAGAAAACCTCCTCGCCCTTTATCGCGGGGCACTCGAAATGCGATTTTTCGTCAGGAACCGATAACCTGGCTTTTTTGGACGGTCTGTGCTGACCGAGAAAGCGGCGCTCTTGCCCGCGCCGAAGGGCAAACAAAAGCACCCTCCGAAAAGGAGAGTGCGGGAAATATCAAGCGAACCTTTTTCCAACGAAATAGAAGAATCCGTCTTTGCCTCTGACCACCATCGGCCTTCGGCACTCATCGCATGAATAAATCATCAGTTCTTCGTCCCAAATCTCATTAAGCAAGTCGATGAAATGTTCTGTATCGCAACAATTAACACGCACATATCTCCCCACCAACTTGCTTTTTGTCATCACTAACCCTTCTTCCGACGCTTCATCTTGTTAACCGTGGCGTACCCAATCCGCTCGGCTTCCGCTTTCGGAACGCCGCGCTTCATCTCGGATTTCATGATGTGCTTCGCCATGCGATCCTGCTTCGCCGTGAACCGTCTCCCTGCTCCGGGCATCGCTTGTCACTCCTTCTCCGCGGCCATCGCATTACGCACCAGCTCGCGCAGCTGTTCATCCGACGCGCCGCCGAAGAACCGAATTTGCCGCTCCCTGAGAAACGCCCTCAGTTCATCGCGGGAAGCCGTCTCAACGTCGAACGGCTTTTCTTCTGCCGCCGCGGGAGCGCTTTGCGGCGGCGGTTCTCGCTCGCCAACCGCACTGATCGTCAGCACCTTGTAGCTGTGCGCAATCGGTTGGAGCCAGAGAATGTAAATCTGACCGCATTCCGGGCAAGCCGATTCTGAGAACCACTGCGCGTGTCCGCCCCAAAGCCGGTCGTTACCAGCGCCGAACGTCACCCGGGCATTTTTCAGCGGCGGCCGGATGTCCTTCGCCGTAAACGTGTGATTGCAGCAGGTCGTCGTGTTCAAATGCGTAACTGTCACCGTCGATACAACTCCTCCTCAATGTATTCGCGCATGACCAGCGTCGTCGTCCCTTGATAACCGCACGCCGGGCACGTAGCGATGCGATGCTTGCCCCAGCTTCCTTTCCGACCGTTCCCGCGCAGCATAATCGCCTCGCATCGAGGGCAAATCGGATGATCAGCGTAAATTCGCTCGTCGCTGGAGCCAATCAAGGGATGTGCGGCGGCGTGCCGTTTCCAATCATCCAATGTGATCTTCCGCGTCAACACCTCACGCAACACCTCCTATCCGCGGCATTCTCGGGCTTCCTGTGCCCGTCAGACCGCCGACAAGAGGATTGGGCATATCAGACATAGGCGCGGCTCCTGTCGGCGCTCCAGCGGCCCCTGCGGGGCTCATAGCGCCCCCCTGGGAGCGCTGTAATGCTTCCTGAATCATCGCTTGCACCTGGTCCTGCGTCATCGGCGGCTGTTCCTCGATCGGCAGCCCGATGTACTCTTTCAGCAGTTTCCGCATTTCTTGCGGCGTGAGCAGACCAGCCGATTCTTTGATCACGCTGTAGATGAACGCTTTGTTCTGCGGCAGACCGGCGCCAACCGTCACTGTGATGTTCAGCGCAATCTTCTTCTTGATCGGTTCTCGGTTGCCAAACTCATCCGGTTCGCCCATCAGCGGCATGAACTCCGGCGGCTCCGAACCGGGGAACTCGCGCAAAAACGCCTCCTGATAAGAAGGCGTCGCCGGAATCAGCACCGGAATTTGGAGCATGTCGCTCGGACGGAAGAAATCGAACTCGCCCGGCTTTTCGGTCAGCTCGAAGAACTGTTCCTCCGTCCAATGCATCATGCAGAGTTCCAGGCAGTACTCGAACACTTCGGCGAGCGTTTCTTCGAGCAAAATCTTGCTGTGGTTGATGCCGCTCGTCGCACTTTGCTGGAGCGCCAGCGCTTCCGTCGCCGTATCAACGCCCGCTTGTTTTACACCCACCTGCTGGTCCCCAAAGCGTGTCACGATCTGGCGTTCGATGCCGAGCGCCTGGTCGCGACGCTGGAAGATGTATGCTTCCATCCCCGGCGGCTCCAGCCACTTCATGCCGTTCACGTCGTTGGACGGAATCGCAAGACCCGCCTCGTTCGTCAACTTCTCCGGGTCGATGCCGCTGTTCACGTCAACAATGCGCTGCGGATTCCCCGTGAGCCGCGCGTTGATGCGAATCTGGTCGTCCAAATCGTCAATCAGGTCCTGCGTCTTGATCAGCAATTCCGCCGTCGATTTGCCCCAAACCGTGCCTTCACGGTACATATCCGGCGTCGCGAAGTACGGATACCGCGCGTCCGGGAAGATGCGAACGCCTTCTTCTTCCTCCTCCTGCTTCGTATCCCGCAGAATCACGCCGCATCCGCTCATTTCGACGAGTCGGAGCCGCAATTCGCCGTCCTTCGTTCGATACCGCGTGAAGACGAACATATGCAGGTACGAATCGCGGCTGATTGCGTCCACCTTGCCTTCTTCTTCGCCAAAGATAAGCTGCGCCTCCGCCGGATGATAGCCCGGCTCGATGGCGTTGACCAGCTCCTCAGGATAATGCTCCCGGGCGTAATTCAGCGACCTGTTGATGTACTCGATCACGAACCGGCCCTCTTGGGTGCGATAGATGTCTGTCACCGTCGGGTCAAAAAACACATAGGCCGGATTGCACGGTTCTATGCACGGCAGACCAAAGCCGTCCAGCTTGTCCGGGTCAAACAGCACGCGGAAGATGCCTGTGCCGAACTTCTTCCGGCGCCGCTCGTGGATGTCCAGTTTGCGGCGCATCTTGTTTTGCTCCTTGACAAACTCCATCACCATGCGCGCGCGTTCTGCCCAAGGCATGTCGGACGGGCCGCGCGGCTTGGCCTCAATGGCAATGTTTTGCTCGACCAGGTACGCGACCTGACCCTCCACGTTCGGATTGACGATGTTCGTATTGCTGGCCGGATCCGTGTCGCTCTCCGGCGGATTCGCGTCGCCTTCCCAATAGAGATCCACGCGCTCCCATTTGTCGAACAGGCCGCGGTTTTCTTTATCGAGCCACGCCGAGCGGAACCATTCCAGGAACTTGTCTGCTTCCTTGCATTGCTCTTCCGTCATCACATCGACGCGGCGCTTATTCGTGCGGTCGTTCGTGAGAAACGGGAATTCTTCTTCAAACGGGTCGAAACTGGCCACCGAATCACTCCTTTCGCGCAAAATAAAAAAGCCCTGACAACGGCGCTAGGCCATCATTAGGGCTTCGGGAGCCTCTAAGCTATTCCGTTTTGTTTAGCGTCTTGCACCGCGGGCAGATGATCTCCGCGCAGCCTCGGATGCGTCCGAGAAGTTTATTGCACTTGCGGCAGCGGAAGTCGATCATGACGCCGTTCCTCCTAGGGAATCTATTTACTCCTCCAGCTCCTCCAGTCTGCCATTGTCGCCCTTTGGCTTCACCGGCTCATACAGCCCGCGCTTCGTTTTAAAATCCTCGTACCGCGTCTCGTACGTCCGCAGCGGATTGCGAAGGCTCGGTTTTACGCGCTTGACTTTGATCGTCTCCTCGTCCGTAGAGAATGGGGGCGGGATGCTCTTCGCTCTTTTGTCCGTCACTAAAAACGCGCCAAACATCGCCCCAACAGCGAAGATGAGAAGTGCCGAAATCACTTCCGCAGCATATTCCATCCATTCATGGCTTTCCATTCCCCACGTCCCCCTTCGCAAAACTGGCGATAAATCCGCACGCCTCGCAGCGGTAGTGACTCATCCGCGTCGGCCGCATCCCGTCCGCTTTCCAATGCGGATAGCCCATGTCCGTGCGCGACTGACGCCATGAAGTTCCGCCGCACATGGGGCATTTCATTTTCCCCGGTTCCATCACAACACCTTCCTGATCTCGTATTTACTGAGGCCCAAATCCTCCAGCTCCGTCGGCGTGTAAAACTCACCTAGAAGCCGCCGTTTTTCCTTCGGCACAAACCGATATTGCAGACGATTCAGCGCCTGACTCATCGCGTCTACCTGGTCGTCATGCGCGCCTTTCGGAAACGCCGCGCACTCGTCGATGAATTCCTCGACCCACGGTTTGCCGCGCGGCAGATAGACGTTTCCCGCCTCGATCTCCGGCGCCACCGCAGACACGCGAGCAACCTTTCCACCTTCGGGCTGTACGGGCACGAGTCCGCCGACTTTGGTCCGCAGCATCTGTATGACCGCCGGGCCGTTAGCTTTGTCCTCGATGAGCTTCAGCTTCGCTTGCGGCCATTTTGCGGTCATCCGCACAATCGCATCCATCGTCTGCACGATGTCCATGCGGTCGCGCACCTGGTCGACGAGGTACTTATCCGCGCCGATGCGGCCCCATACCTGCCCCACCACGTAGTCGCTTCCGTCGCTGTCTTTGAACGCGCAGTCCCAGCTTTGAATTATCTCGTCAAACCGCATGAAGCGCGGATCGATGTCGTAAAACCGCCACCATTCGCGCTTTAACATCGCGCCTTCTGCGGCGCTCGGACGTTGTTGGTAGAGCGCGTTAAAGAAGTATGTCCCGACGGCTCGCCGCGTCTCCTCCAGCCGCTTTGCATCAAATCCGCCCTCCGGCCAGAGCGCTTCGCCCGGTTTTCGTCCGAGCATGTCGCCATCCTCTGCCAGCGCCGGAAAATTGATCACCGTCCAGCGCTCGCCTTCGTGCGTGCCCTCGGCGATCTCCTCGCGCTCCTTTTGCAGCAACCGCCCGATCAAATCATCCTCGTGCCAGCGCGTCGCAACGATGATGATGCGGCCGTCGCTCGTCAGCCGCGTAAACAACGTCGATTGGTACCACTCGTAAATCTTCTCGCGAATCGTCTCGCTCGCGGCTTCTTCGGCGTTTTTCAAATAGTCGTCGATGATCGCGATTCTTGCGCCGCGCCCGGTGATCGGACCACCGATACCGGCGGCATTCAGCCCGCCGCGATGCCCGGCGATGCCCCAGCTCTCTGCGCTATGGTTGTCTGGGTCGATCTCGACGCCCGGAAACACCTCCGGCCGCGCCGCTAACGTGTCGCGAGCAATCCGCGAAAAATCGCGCGCAAGGTCAATCGAATACGACGCAAGGATGATCTCGTCGTCCGGATTGCGCCCCAGGTGCCACGCAGGAAACTTTTTAGATACGCGCTCGCTTTTGCCATGCCGCGGCGGCATCGTCACGATCAGGCGCTTGATTTTGCCTTCGCTGACATCTTGAAGTGCGCGATCCAGCACGTCCAGATGCTTGCCTGGCGTATCCCGGAACCCACTGTCATAGTCCATGAAGTAGGTGAACGACTGATACGCCAGCGCCTTGCGCACGTCCTCCAGCGATGGCAGGCGGAGAGCGGGGGCGCCACTCTTGCGCTTAGCCTTCTTCGTCGCGCTCATGGCTTGGCTTCCTTCCGCTTCTTTAGCCACGTTTTCCGACGCAACAGACGGCCGCATTCCGCGCCTGGTTCAAGCCACAACTTCCACGGCAGCAATATCTTCCGCCTTTCCAGCGGATCGGCGTTCATCACCAACCGGCACAGCGTGGCGTTGATACGGTTTCTATCGCCACAAAAGATGATTTCCGGGTTCAGATATAGCGGACGTTCCTCCACGACGCGCCCGTGCCGCTTCAATTGTTGCGCGTCCACAAACTCATAAATAATGCCCTTATCCAGCAACGATGTTACCAGCGCCCGCGCCTGCCGCACGGAATACTTGGATGACTCAGCCAATGCGGAAATGGTCATATATCGGCCTTCCGCATCCACGACGGCGTTAGAGTGCATTTCTGTTCGACCCATCACAGACATCAAAAAAGCGAGTTCCGACGTGGTAAGATACTCGCTTTCGATGATGTAATTTAGGTTTTCGGCGATCACCTGCACGAAACCGGCGGGATTGCGCGGCGTCACGTGGACGATCTTCACGTTTTGATCAACGGCCTTTTTCAGTTCCCGCGCCAGCGTGCCGACATCTATTTCATTGTCAAAATCGCGTCGCCTGGCGTTCATCTCTGCGGCCCAAAAAGCCTGTTCTAGCGCGGCTCTACCCACGTTCTCACCACCTTCGGCAGGTAGGAAATTTTTCGCCTACATGTAGGAAATTTTTCGCCTACCTTAAATCGACCACAAACCCAAGCGCAACAAGGGATTTCGGCGTTTTGGGTAGTGGTCTCCTATCTCACTCTGTATATATACCTGCGACGCTATGAAGACATCTGTACAAACTAGCTCGTTTTTTCTTCGTTTTTCTCTGCGCGTGACAAAAGCTGCTCCAACTGCACCAACTCTTCCGGCGACAGGCTGCGCAGATCGTGCGTAATGGTCTGTTTGACCCCGCCGCTGTGCTCGATCTCGTGCTTGTCGCGCCAATTCTGCGGCTGTCTGTTTTTCAACCACGCCATCGCGGCGCCGGTGTCAGGTGCAACCTCTTTTACGACGCGCTTTGTGATGGTCTCTGTGCCGTCTTTTCCGGGCTCAACAGTGATTTCCTCGTACTGGTACCCTTTGGCTCGCTTGTAGAGGCTGGCGGCCACCTCGGCGTCTGCAATCTCTTTGCCCCTTTTTAGGGCGTCGCAAAACTCCGAATATGTATCCTTCCATCGGTAAATCGTTGCTACGTCTACACCAAGAAACTCTGCAAGTTGCGCATCAGTTGCTCCAAGAAGGCAAAACTTATATGCTAAATCGGCATATTCCGGCTTATACTTGCTCGGCCGCCCGCCAATCCCTTTCCTGCTTTTCTTCTCCACATCATCCGCCCCCTCGCGCGCGATTTCACCTAATGGCACTTCGTAAGACAAAAAACCGCACATTTTATCGCTTCGCAAAATTTGTTCACAAATTCGTAACATTTTGTTCGTATTATGTTCGTTTGACAGTCGTAAAACGATGTGGTATGATGAAGCCAACAAAGGCCGACAGCCGACGACAAGGGCGGCGGGCGGAAAGGATGGTCAAAATGAAGAAAATCAAAATCAATTATTACGCCGGGGAATCGAATTACCTGGGTCACGGCCAGCCCATCGCGGTTGACTACCTCATCTCCGACCCCCTCGATTGGGACGATCTCCGGGGAGACGAATTCGACGGCCCGATATTCGGGGACGACACCGCCGCCGATTTGATCCGGGTTGGCGGCAAATATCACCTGTACGCGGAAATGGAAAATCCCACCCGGAGCGAGGAAGACGAGACCGCAACTTTTGACAAGCTAAAAGCAGAAATCATCGAGCTTGCGAAAAAGGTTGGCATTGATCCGAGCCGACTTGTATTCCCGTATGACGACCCCGCCTGACGAGTCCGCTGGTCACGGACGAAACCGGGTTTATCCCGGTCGCGGGAGACCGCACATCATGGCCGACAGCCGACGACAAGGGCGGCGGGCTTGAAAGGAGAAGGAATCATGGTAAAGATTGCGATCAAGGTGCAAAACAGCAAGGTTTACGGCGAAGACGAAAAGGGAACCTGGGAGGACTTGCTGGAAGAAATGGCGCTGAAAGTCGAAGGGTGGGCCGGCTACGACGTTGACGAGTCCAGCTACATCGGCGGAGCACGGCACATGCGGGGAACACTAAACGATGAAAACTTTAAACCGATCTACACCTTCTACGCGGTTGTAACGGCTGAATGGGGCGAGGCCGAGGTCGGCAGGCTTCGGGGAGAGTGACTTGACCGCCCCGGCCCCACAAAACCACCCGAAAGGACGTTTCGATATTTAGCCCGCCTGACGAGGCCCGGAGCGGACCGGGCCGAAACCTAGCCGCAGCTGCGGCGATGGTCGCGGGAAGCCCGCAACATAAAATCCAAGGAGGAATTATCATGAACATCATCAATCTCACCCCCCACGCGATAAACGTTGTAAAGGATGACGGCACGATCATCGCGTCGTTCCCGCCGTCAGGGGCGGTGGCGCGAGTGGACACGATCACGGATGACCTCGGACCTCTGAACGTGCACCCGGACATTCCGGTCGTCGTCCAGAGCTTCGGCGCGGTGAAGGGTCTGCCGGACCCGCAGCCGGACACGATCTATCTCGTGTCGATGGTTGTCGGGCAGGCGGCCGGACAAGATCGGGACGACCTGCTCGGACCGGACACTTCGCCCGCCGGAGCGGTGCGTGATGCGGACGGCCGGATTATCGGAACCCGGCGGTTGGTGTACTACGGACGGGTAAACCCGCGCCCTTGAAACTGCGGGAGCGGGCAACCCGCAACGCTGTGCAATGCCGGTGATCCATATTGCGGTTGAAAGTGATACACATTCTAAAGCCACCATCCCAAACATTTGTTAAGGAGGAATCCAAATGGGAAAATACGTTGTTGAGACGAACGGGTTGATTATGCGTCTGCCAAAGGTGCTCGAAGTGGAATGCTCCACTTCTGAGGACCCGATCAAGAAGGCGCGGCAAACTCTCGCCGATATGTGCGTTCGTGAGAATGCGTCTTTCGCGGTTGGTCGGGCCGGTGCTTACCGTCCGACTCCCCCGGGTACCGTCTACCTGCCGCCGGATGTGGCGGAGGCGCTGAAATTCGTTCTTGCCGGGAACGAGAAAATGTCCGAAAAACTCGTTCTCCGAATCGTTATGAACCCTGAGGCGGAAAAACGCATGGGGTGGGACGTGCTTCATCGCTGGGTGAAAAGCGACATCGGAAACATCATTCTCCTCATCGACGCTATCCGGGACGGTTTCGATGTGGAGGTACGCGGAGCGTACCAGTGAAAAACTGTCGGCGCTGAACGAATGAAGCCCGCCGATCTCGCACATCGGCAGGCTTCGGGGAGAGTGACTCGACCGCCGCTCTCCCCTCCATCATATCACATTTGGAGGGATTTGCACATGGAAAACATCAGCGTCGTCGCCGTGAAGCAGGTTCGGGAGCGGACGCTCCCCTACAACGTTCGTCCCATTCGCCAGCCCGAGGATGCTTATTCGATCCTTTGCGAAGCGATGGCACTGCACGAGGAAGCCATCGAAAAGTTTGGTGTTCTGCTCCTGGACACCAAATGCAACGTGAATGCCATCCAGATCATTTCCGCGGGGACCTTGGACCAAACGATCGTCCATCCGCGTTCCGTCTTCCTTGCGGCCGTTCTCGCGAATGCTCGGCAAATGATCCTGTTTCACAACCACCCGAGCGGAGACCCGAAAGCAAGCCGGGCAGACGTGGACATCACGCTCCGTCTCATCGACGCAAGCCGCATCATGGGCATTCCGATCATTGACCATATCATCGTAGGTGACGGAACATTTTACAGCATGCGAGCGCACGGCGACATGCCTGCGCCGGAAGGGGCGGCCTAATGGACGTTGAATCATGGTTCCTGTTTACGCTGGCGCTGTTCGTAGTCCTCGGCGGGCTGACGCTCATTGCGTGGTTCGCCGAGATGCTGGAGGATTAACGAAGGCTAGGCCCAGTCCCGTGAAAGCCGGGACCGGCGGGGAGCACCCCCGCCGCGGCGCTCAACCGATCGTACCTATGAGGAATGCGGCCTGCGGCCGTAAAAATCAATCAAAAGGGTGATGTTGGATGACGTTGTTTCGGAAGAAGTTTCCCTCCTTTCTGGAGGGACTGCATGAGCTCATGCAGGTTTGCTATTCTGCTCGTCAGTCTCTCAGCCACAACCTCGGACGCTCGCCTGCGTCTGAGGAAGAAGCGGTTTCCGCGCTGGCGATCAACGCAGTATGCGATCGCCCGACCGGAAACGGCGTAGATTGGGCGCGGTGCAGCTTGTCCGTCACCGCCACGGACGTTCTTTACCGTACCACGGGCGGACTTGAATTCGGGTGGAGTCCGCTTCTCGGCGGCGGCCAGACAGATATTTTTGATGGTTCGTTCGAATTTCTCATCATCTATCCGGGGTGTGTGCCCGCTCCGCCGCACTCCACCTTGCGCAAGAGTTGCGCAGAGGCCGGTTGGGAGGTGGTGGAACCGTTGGAACAGTCCGAGGGCTAGGGACAAGGCCGTGAAGCCCGGCGCGGGGCCGCGGCCCCTTCCGCTCAACCTCGAAAGAGGAAATGAATAAGGAGTTGATTCCAATGAAAATTGGGCTGATTCGCGGCCGGCATCCGCTGCCGGTCGAAAAATGCCTGATCGAGCAGGCAGAGGTGCCGTTCGATCAGGCGCATCGCATGGCATATGACGCCATGCAGAAGCTGCTATCGGAACATGCCGGAGATGTCGATCTTTACATTACCGGCCTTAAGCGCGCCACGTTGGGCGCCGTCGCAGGCTGGATCAATCACTACGACCGCATCGAGCCAGCGGAATACAGTTCCGCCGCTCCCGAGTCGCGCACGCTGCGGATCTGGGAGTATAACGCGGTAACGGGGCAGTACGAATCCGTCATTGCATTCCGGTCCGGGGCAATCATGACGGAAGTCCTTTACTGTCAGGGCTCATACCAGTTCGTCTGGGGTACATATGCCCTCATGGAAGGGACGTGAGGCCTCTCCCATGTTTTTCACAAGTAAGGACATTATTCGCGGAGGAGGAATTAGACATGGCTAAAACCCACACCGGCTTTCGCATACGGCCCGAAGTGCTTGAACAGTTGGACGCCCGAGGGCCTCGATCCACGATTGCGGATCGCGATCTGGAACGCCTGTATGCGCTCTATGCCCGGGCGCTCCAGCGCGTCGTGCCGTCGTTCAGCATCGACGAACTGTGCCTCATCGTCGATGCCCTGAATGGCACCCTGCACGACGTTCGCAGCGGCGTGCGGTTCTGGATCGGCGTCGAGGATTCCATCGAACTCGACGGACTCGCCCAAAAATGGAACGTCGACGCTCTGGCACTCATGGAGAAACTGCGCCCGCTCGACGAACTGACCTGCATGGCGATTGTGGACGCCGCAGAGCGGTTCTGGTGCGGCGAGAAGTACCGCAACATGGACGTGCATGAAGGTGTGCGCGATGCGTTCGGAATTAGGAATACTTGACGCGAAACTGGAGGCGTTAGAGCGGCGCATATGGGAAGATGTGCGCCGCGATTGGGATTACGTGGATAAAATCCACGTCCAGCAGGAAGACTTCGACGCGCTGAAACGGGTGCGCCTCTCGCCGGAGGAACTATCTCCGGTGCTGGAGGCGCTGTTTCGGCCGGAGAAACGCATGTTTCTGGATGACATCGCGCTCATCGTAGCGGCGGATGAGGATGTGCGCCGGATTATCCATCTGAAATACCTGGACCCGGAAAACGCCGTCCTTTCCGCCTTCGACGGCGACGGCAGGTTGTTCGGACGCATCGCCGTCCACGTCGAGGGTGATGATGTGCAGGTGAAACCGGACAGCGTGGCGCCGTTCGGGCTTCGATACGTGGACCGGTTCGCGCGGGAGTATTTGGCGAAGTACGAGCCGACGCCGGACATGTACCAAGGCGGCCGGGTCACGAATGCCGCCGTCCGGAAACTCATGGCGCAGCTCCATGTGCGGCTTTCCGAGCGGATGCTGCCGCGGCTTGAAGAATTTTTTTTCTTTGTGCTCGCGGCGATCCATCGGGTTCTGAACACGCCGGTCATCGTGAAGCCGGCGCCGTACTCGGAAGACGCCTCGCCGCAGGAAGTCGAGGCATTGAATCAGCGGCGGCCGGCGGCTCTCGGACCGCGTGCGCCTTATCCACGGTCGCTCCAGCGCATCATCTATGCGGGCCGTCCAGCGCCGCAGAAACGAGACGGTCCGCGGGTGTACGTCCAGCACGTCGAGTCCTGGAAGGTGCGCGGACATTGGCGCGTGTATCGAACGGGAAAGCGCGTGTGGGTACGGCCGCACGTAAAGGGGCGGAAGTCCGAGAAGTTTCGGCCGCTCGGCGCTGACTATATTTTGTGAAAGCGAGGGGTGGACGTGCCGCCGCAACGCGGACGTAATGAGGAGTAATGGAAAACGAACCTGCATCCTACACCAGGAACAGGTTCGTTTCTTTTTCGCGCCGGATCTTCGCCCGCGCCCGCTCGACATATTCCTGCACCGCGCCCTTTGCTAAGTGCAGCTCCCGCGCGATCTCCCCGAAACTCATCCCGTCAACCACATGCATTACGAAACATTGGCGCTCGCGCATAGTCAGATCGCGCATCGCCTCTTCGATACGAAACCGATCATCGTCTGTAAGCCCCGCTGTGATCGTCTCGCGCTCGATAGACCAGCCGTAAGGGGAATGATACCGGTCCAGCCATTCGGGCGCCCACGGGCGCTCGTAGCGCCTCTCAACGCCTTTCAGCGATTTAGGATTGCGCCCTGTCTCCAGCCACTGAAGCGCGAACTCCACGTCCCCGAGCATGCTGCTGATGATTTCGCGGTCTGCCGCATCCTTTGTTTTCTCTCTCAACTTTTGCAGTCCGCGACGCGCAGCCCGATATTGTGGTATGAGATCGACCACTGATTCGTTCCAATGCCCGACAGCCATTCCCCGACCCCTCCCCTGTGGTATAATAGGGTTAGGGAGAACATATTTTCTTTGCCCCGCCGACCAGCTGAGCCGGCGGGGATTTTTTATCTATGCAATACTTCTTCCAGTGGTGTCACTCCACCGTCACTCCGATTTCGCGGAGGATGTTGCGGGCACGTTGTCCATAATCACCAAGCACCATTGAAACGCCGTTTATTTTGTTCATGCTTGCATAAAACCGCAACCCCTCGATCAGCTTTTGCCGCTCTTCTCTCAACCTCCGGTTCTCCTTCTCCAACTCGCACAACTCCGTCAAATGCGCGTTATGCGCGGCGCGTTCTTCGGCGTATTCTTGCTGGATGCGGTCAATTTCATCTAGCATCACGCCAACCGCTTCAAATACCGTAAATTGCGGAAATGAGTCCATTTTCCCTTCGTGCCATTCTCGTATCTCAGCGATCTTCTTTTTCCGATTACTCATCTTTCTATCTTCTCGAATCTCCGCGATCTTTTGCGCGGTGTCAGACATGGGCATCAACCTCCATCACCCTTTCAACGTCCGACCAATCACGAACAAACGCTACTTTTGCACCGGAACTTTCGAGTTGTTCCATCCATTTCTGCCTTCTCGGAATATAACCTTGTTTGCACACAATGAAGTAATATGTTCTTCCTTCCCGAACGCAAAGAATTTCAGAAACGCTTTTTGAGCATTTGGGAAGCATCGGAATCGCATAGGTTTTGGGCAATCCGTTCAACTTATCAATCATTCACCCATCACCGCCAGAAGGGCGGCTTTGCAGATGGCTTCGGGGGCTGTTTGTGCTTGATAATCAGCGGGTTTGTGTCCATCATCGCTGTGCCCAATGACGCAATAAAATGACCCGCTTAAAGTCTTTTCAATGCATATCCGGCGACCTTTTATCTCCTCCAAAACCTCAAACGCTGCGGCTATGTCGGTGGACGGACTAAACCAACGCGGCCAGCATACTTCCTCGCCATTAACTTCCGATACCCAGTAGCATTCATCGCCGATGTCCTTCTTCTCCGCCTTGAAAACGGTTCGCATAACCAGCGCATCCAATTCCCGCCCCGGCTTCATGGCCAACACTTCATCACGTGTCATGGTTCGGTTCCTCCCAATGACCATGTTCCTTCATAATCTCAATGACTTGATCAGCATACGGCTCATCCCTATTAATGACGAGGTAAGTGTTATTATATTTCCTTCCTTCTTCTTGACGGCGTACTGCAATATCTCGAACGATTTCAACTAAATTGGCTATTTGCGTATCTGTCAGGTATCGAAGGTCGTCATTTTTGATAACGGTATATTTATTCATGGTTCTGTTCCTCCAGTCCGGCCAATTTAATGTTGTACCATTCGAGAAATATACAGTTACTTTCGTAATGCATTTTGGACATAATACCGTTGGAACACTCGTCGTTTGATATTTTTCGCCGCATTTCCAACAGATTGATGTCACGCCGTTTCCTCTCCTTTCAGCAGTTCGGTTTAAGGTTTAATACTGATCTCGCATCCGCAACATGGGCATTCAATCCGTTCCACTTTCGCCGCATTGGCATTTACCGGAGGCAACGCATCGGTGCAAGGTTCGCAAAACCATCTGTTGGCGGTACTGAGATACTTGCCTTCGCGGGTGCCGCAAATCACACAGGTTTTGTCTTGTTTCGGTTCGGTTGTGGTGGAGAGGGCTTCACGGGCAACTTTATTCATTTCTTGACATGCAGTTAATTCGTGCAAGTTCGGATCGTCAAAGATTTTCGTTATCTTCTCCAACGCCGCCCGCAGACGCTGGACTTCGGTGTTGTCAGCATCGAATGCGCCGGATTGGATAGCGTGCTCAAGATTCTGCAACGCACGTATTGCCCCGCCGTGAAACTCCTTCATGTGCCTTGTCATTACTGCATCCTGTTGCCGCTCTGTTATGCCAATTTCGCGTCGAATGTGTTCCAACACCGCTTTCTTGCTCAGGTATTCACTCATTGGCGTTCGCTCCTTTCACCTTACGTTTATCGCCCAAACTGTAATCGCGCCTCGTCCGGGCTTACCGAACGTGTAGCAGCCTTTGTCACCGTCATAATCGCAATCTTCAGGCGGAACAGGATACCATCGGACATATTTCTCGCGGATATTTTCCGGTTTAACTTTATCTGCAAAATCGTACCCATCGCTTTCAAATTGCGCGGTTTCCAAAAATTCCTCTTTCGTGTACTTCGATTTCGGCGCAACGATGTCGGTCACATAACAACCGTCGTGGAAAAACATGAAGTCAAATTTGCTCACTTTTGTTCGCTCCTTTCACATCTCACATTTCCCTGTAGGACAGTCGTTCCCGTAGGCAGCGGATTCGTCGGATATGTTCAGCAGTCGCTTCAAATCTTCTTTTCTGCAACGCTCGCATGCCAAGATTTTCTTTGCATAGTGGTTGGTTGGCATTTCCGTCAATTCGCCGCCGCAACGTGGGCAATATTCGATCATCCCTTTCCCCTCCCTCAAAACAACGTCAATTGCTCCTGCTCCGGCACATACGGTTTCGCGCGCTTGTCGAATTGCTCCGCTATCCAACGCCCGCAGTAATCGTCCGCGCGGAAAAAGACGATCTCGTATTTGCCGACGATGTGCCGGGCGACCTCGCGGACGGGTTTTCCGTCCAGCATGTGCGTCCAGTCGCCGGGCGGCTGCGCGAGGATTGCGCTTGCCATACACGCGGCTTCTTCGTAGGTGATGGTGCGCATCTATACCATCACTGGATCCGGCACCGGAATTTTCTCGTAAATCGGACGCCATAAGTGCAGACAGTACGGATGGTTATTCACGTAATCCTTCTTCGCCGGATGCAGTTGCATCACAACTTCATCGTCGTGGAAGAAAATCTCTTTAATGGCCTGCATCTCTTCCCATCGCGGGCAGCGCTCCGCCGTGCTGACGCTGACATGTTCCCATCCGCCACCGTTGGAGACGATGACCGCAAACTCCAGTCGGCTCGTCGGCAGTTTGATCTTGAATGCGCCGTTATAGTCGTCGCCCCAACCGGCGAATGGATGCTCCACGCGCTGGATGGAGACGGCGGGCGACGTGTTCAGTTTGTTGAGGTTGCGCACGTCTTTCACCCCCTCAAAACAACTTCATCTGCCCGCATTGCATCGCTTCGGCTGCGACCGGATTAATCCAGAGGACTTCCGTCCGAATCTGTCCTGCTTCGGCCAGCGCTTGCTTTTCCTCGCGGTGCCAATGTTTGAGCCGTTCATCATATAGCGGATTCGCGTATCCGCTTAGAAGCACCGGTCCTGTATGGGCGTCCAATACGTCGAGCAGTTCTGCGTGGTCTTCGTCCGTCATCTCGTGCTTGTACATGCGGCCGGACCGTGTTTCAAGCGGATAAGGCGGGTCCGCATAGATCAGCACATCATCTCGCCGGTATCTCCGAATCAGCTCAAGTGCGGGCTGATGCTCGATTTGGACCAATTTCAAACGTTCTGCGATCATTCCAATCCTCTCAGGCACTTCGTTCCACGCCTTCACCACGCTAGGCCCACTGTGGTCGATGATGTGCCGCCATCCCGTGCGGTCGCTAGTCTTTGCCCCGCGTGCCATCCAGCACCGCACCAGGAACCGACGCGCACGCTCGAGCTCGTCCGTTACGTCCATGTCGTAGGAGTCGTAGTATTCCTGTCTGCTGTACGGCGTACAATAGACCAAGCGTGCCAGTTCGTCTGGGCGGTCACGGATCACGCGAAACAGGTTCACCACGTCGCCGTCGATGTCGTTGATCGTCTCCAGCGGGCTTGGAGGCTTGTTGAAAAACACCGCCCCGCTGCCGAAAAACGGTTCCAGGTACGTCTGATGCGGCGGCATGTGGTCGATGATCCATTCGGCCAGCGACCATTTGCTTCCGGGATAGTGCAGTATGCGGGGAACGCCCATGCCTTTCACCCCTCCCCCGTCACATCCACCGTAACTTCTTCAATCCCGTCCCATAATTCGCGTATCTCTTGCGCTTTCGCCACCACGGCGGCCTTCTGCTTCGGTTGCAGTACAATGTCCATCGCTTCGCCATAGTGCTTTTCAGCCAACCGATACGCCCGCGTGTGAAACTCATTCATCACGGCCCAAAACTCGCGGTATCCGAGCTTCTTCATCCGCTGGTAGAACGCACGTTTTTCTTCCCGGCTCATCCGTGCCGTCCCTCCCAATCAATCGCAGAAACGTCTCCAGCGACATCGCCACCAGCCACGGCTTTCTGTCAGCCCGGAACGCCACCACATCCGGCTTTTCCCTCTCATCCTCCAGCCAGCCGTATAACGTCGAAAATCCGCTTCTGCGCCGCTTTACCTCCGCCCGAATAGTCCCTATAGGGGTAGGCACCAAAACGTCGTTCTCGAAGCCATTCTGTGCGCCAGAGAGGGGGATGCGGCGGCCGCCCACCAGTTCCGCGAACTCCCGCTCGCCGCGAAGTCCCTTGTCACGGCTTTTCTTTCCCACGCTTCACACTCTCCAATTCCGACCGGAGCCTTGCGATCTCCCGCGCCACGATGCTGGCGATGATTGCGGCGCCTTCTAGTGCTTGCCGCAGCTCAGTGTTTTCTGCTTTTAGTCGCTCAATTATTCGCTCAAGCTGTTTCTTCGTCTCGTCACATTTCTGCTCCAATGACGTGATGTACTGTTCTTCGGGGTACGAGCGGTATTTGACCGTCTGCTCGCTCATCGTCTGTTGCCCCCTTGATCATTGATTGCCGCATTCCTCGCGGATAATCTGCTTTAGTTTAGCTAGTGCATATGCTTCAACGATTTCGCTGCGCTGGAATCGCATCATCTGCTCCTGCGCCTGCCGGAATCGATAATCGAGGCGCCGCACATCCTCGCGGATCAGATGCTCCCATGAATCCCATTCCTCGACCATTTCGCGATGACGTTGGTCAATTTTCACGGACGCCCCTCCGCTCCAATGCCCTTTGCATACGGTAGCTGGCGGCTTTGTTCTCCACGATTACGCTGACTTCCAGGATGCGGTCATGGATTCGCTTTGCCGCGATTTCATGTTCCGCCGAGGACTTGTCCGGCATGAAGCGATACAATAGCTCTGTCGGCGAAAAATTCGTGGTGAACATCGTCGGCTTCTTCTGCCGGTATCGCCCGTCGATGATGCGGAACAGCACATCCAGCGTCCAGTCGCTGACTTTCTCGGCGCCCAAATCGTCCAACACAAGCAAATCACAATGTTGCAATGCGTCCATGATCTCTCGCTCGTGCTCTTTTGAGTTCTGGCGGAAGGTGGAACGAATACGCTCAAGCAGCTCAGTCATCGTCTGGAAAACCACCGTTTTCCCGCGCTCTTTGAGTCGATGGCAGATTGCTGCGGCCAGGTGGCTTTTCCCGTTCCCCGGAACTCCCCAAATCAGCAGCGAATCGCCGCCGTACAGTTCAAATCGCTCGGCGTAGTCTTCCGCAAACCGAAACGCCTTTTCCGAACCGGGGCGCATCGTAAACGTTTCGAACCGGCAATCCTCGAAACGTTCGCCGAGCGAGGAGATCGAAAATTTTCGCTCGACCTCCGCCTTTTTGTGTCGCTCCAGCGCCTCATGAACCTCTCGCTCCCACGCCTCAACCTCGCACCGACAAACGGGCTGAACGATCTTCTCAACGCCCAAGATGACGAGTCTCTTTTTCGGCACGATCTGCTTGCAATAGGGGCAAACATGCCCCCCCTCAATGTGAGAGGATGTCGTATTCTCCAAGGCTTCGCGCAGGGCTTGCCCAAGGCTTTGCACGGTCCTCCACCGCCTTTCTACCAGCGTTTAGATAGCTTTCGAACTTTGTTCCAAAGAGCGTTTCAGGGCGAAGGTATTGTGACATCTTCGGGTCGTTGCCCCACTCTTCCGTCTTGTTATCTATGACGCGTTTGAAGTCATCAATCCGGAACCCTTCGCGCCAACGGGCCCTGATGAGTGATTGCGTCGCCTTAGTCGTCGGTCTGAACGATGAACCGGTTCGCTCGTTCAGGTACGCGACGATTTCGGCATATGGTATATTTTCTTGTTTAGTTTCGTTTAGTTTAGTTTTATTAATGTGCTCGTTTTGTGCCTCGTTTTGTGTATCGCCTTGTGTATCGTTCTGTGTATCGTTTCGTGTATCGTTCTGTGTATCGTTTTGAACCAACGAAATGATTCTGTATTTCCCGGCTTGGTTTACCCTCTCCGATTTCTTGTAATCAATAAGCCCCTTCATCTTAAGGAATGACCGCCAGCGATCCAGTTTAACTCTGGACAATCCGGCCTTGGCCTGAAGCGTTGTGTTGGCTACGGTGAATTCCTCCGGCCAGCCCGCCTTGTTGCATATGGCAATCAACGCATGCCATAGTGCAATGGCGTCGCTTGGGCAAGGATTCGACTCAAGCCAATCGTAGAACGCATTCAACTCCTTAAGATAATTCATTGGCATCACGGCCTTTTTGCGTATTGAATAATTGTGTCGGTCAGGAAATCCTTTTTGCCTTGGTTGCAATCGCGGCAAGCTGTCACAAGGTTTTCGGGAATATCCTTGCCGCCCATCGCTTTTGGGATAATGTGATCTACTTCGAGCTTAACCCCGTCGTCTTTCGGATTCCTGCCGCAATAAACGCATGTGAATCTGTCTCTTTCCAAAATCCGAAACCTCAAAGAAAGCCTGCTATTATCCTTGGGTTGGGAATCTTCCTCGTTCTTGATGGCTTCCAAACAAGGTTTGCAGTAAACGTGGAAGCCATATTTGAGTTCAAACCAGTAAACACCCTTTTCAGCAGAACACCTGGAGCACGTCACCCCTTCATCCGCTCGGTTCAACGTTTCCCTGACTTCCTTTTTGCTGGCCGACCTCAACCATTCTTTCAGCTCTCTTTTGGCTCTCCACATTTTCCGCTCCTAAACTCATTCCTTTTTTGCAACAACCATTCGCGCCCCTCACGCGTATGATCCGCCCAATAATGGCAGGTTCGGGAATCGGTGGGAGGGCCGCACAGGATCACAATATCGTGTTCTATCACGCCTCCCTGACCGAACTTCCACCGACGTTCAACATGCGCTGCGTCGAGCGTCCACACTTGCCCAGGTCCCCTTCCGCACCGTTCGCAGCGACCGCCGGACCGTTCCCAAGCCCGTTGGTACACTTCCTTTGTCACCGCCCCGCGCTGCTTTGCGGTCTTTTTCAATCGCTTATGCTTCGGTTTTGGGACTGGTCGGTATTCGAACATCCCCGATCACATCCGCCGCAAAGTCAATTCGCATTTTGAGTTTCAGCGCGTGGATCTCTTCGGTGAGGCTGTCCAACGCGTTCCTCCATCTGCGCGAATCCTCGTAGGCTTGTGCCTCTTTCTCTCGCAGTTCTACCACAGCCAGTTCCGCGTAAGCCTCTTTGTTGCGCGGCGCTTCGATGTAGGCTTTTGCGTACTCTCGTTTCCGTTCGGCGTAGATGCGTTTGTATTCACCGTCAAGGTAACTGGACAACCTTCCGACGTAGACCATGCACCTTGCCAGCAATTCAATCTTTCGCATCAGCGCCGCCGGATTGTCGTTCGGGAGACTGTCCGCCTCCCGGCGCAACCGCATAATTTCGCGTGTGTGTTGCTCGATATTCATCAGAACGGCACATCCTCGAACGGGTCAGTCGGCGGCAATGTGGATTCCTCTGTTTTCCGATGACTTTCGGAGCGTTCCATGAACCGCACGGTATCCGCCACAACTTCCGTCACGTTCACCTTGCGCCCCTCGTTATTCTCGTACTGCCGCGTCTGGATGCGTCCCTGAACTGCCACCAAACGCCCCTTACCCAAGTAATTCGCGCAGTTTTCGGCCAATTGCCGCCATGTTACGATGGGAATAAAGTCCGTTTCTTTCTTTCCGCCGTTTTGGAACGGGCGATCAACCGCCAGCGTGAAGGTTGTTACGGCCACGCCGTTAGGCGTGTACCTCATATCAGGATCACGTACCAGTCGCCCGATCAGCACCACGTTGTTCATTCCGTCTCGCTCCCCTCGTTTTTTCTAACAACGCCTTGGCGAGTATTTCCTCCATCTGGCGGTATGTCATTCCCTTTTCCTTCTGCCGAGCCACCCACTCTTCGAAGCCTTCCATGCTCCCTTTTCCGATTTCGTATTTCGCTTTGAGCGTGGCGGGCGGTTCGGACGGTTCATCACCCTCCTGCGATGCGTTCCGTCTGTCCACGCCGCTGTCGGACTCGGGATCGTCGCCGGTCGGGATCATGAACGCCTTCATCAGCGCGTACTTTTGCGCCCCAGTAATGGCTTTGTATGTCCCCTTATCACCGGCGTCTTGCCCCTCGCCGTAGGTCATAAACGTGATCGTCTCGCCGCTGTCGCCGTCGTAGAAGGTGAACTCCACCCCGACAGTGACGATGTACTCCGTCTTCCCCTTCGCATTAACGTGCTCGCGGACCGAATGGCTTTTTACGTTCGGGATCATGACGACGTTCAGTTCTGCCAGCACTTCCCGGACGTGTTCGTTTACGTCGGCTTCCGTGGCGTAGGCGTAGCGGTGGAAGTCGTTGAAACCAGCCTTCCTGATGTACTTGACTCGCTTCATGACTTCCGCCAGTTTTGAGACGAGCGTCCTTTTCTCGCTCATAAGTCAATCTCCACCTTTTCGGGTTGTTCCTCGATCACGACGCCTTCAATGATTGCGCCAGATTCGAGGTCAACCAGTTTTCCGTTGATGTACTGCATACCCTCGGCTTTTTTGATCGCCGCTTTATCCGGTTCTTCTTTCACGCGGATAAAATGAGTAAGTCCTTGGCTTTTCAGGCTCTCCAGCAGTTTTGCGTCGTCGTAAATCCATTTCGGCGGTTGTTTCCGCAGGCGGACGACACCATACGGCGTGGAAGTTCGTTTCCAGTTCGGATCGGCGGCACGCTGGCGTTGTGCGTAGTCGTGCAGAAGGTTGCCGAAGAATTCAGCGTTGTTTTGGAGCTTTTTCAGTTCACGATCCTTCCACGATTGGATGCGGTCGATTTCTGCTTGCGCAAGTTCTTCGACTTCCTTCCGCTTCGCCTCAATAGCGGTAAGTTTGCGTAGCGCCCAGTTCACCTGATCGATCGTCTCGATGCGGAAGCGTTCGCGCTCCTGTTCGGACGGAAGTTCGTCCAATTCGTGTTCGATGAGTGCGTTCACGCTTGTTTCCTCCTTCCATCAAACTCTTCCACAATCACTTTCCGCTTCACGTGACCTCTTCCCGCGTTCCCGCCAGCACCTTCCGTGCATCCAACGCCCGTACAAAACATCTCTCCGAGGCGTACAGGTCGCCTGTGAGCGTGCATTCGATGACGACATCCCATTCGTAGATGGGTTCACGGCACCCGCAGGCGCAGTAGCCGACGAATCTGTTGGGCTTGTCCTGCGGATCGGGGAGGCCGTCATCAAATCGGACCAATGATGGATCCATTTTCAGATCCTCCTTGCCCCTCCCTGGTAACTCCATGAATGCTAATTGATGAGGCCGATGCCCTATACAGTTACCTCTTCAATCGAGCGTTCCAGCTCGTGCCGATAGATCAAATCCTGGTCAGGCGTTTCGTGGCACCTGATGCTGTCCAGGTACCGCTGTATGGCGTAGCCGATCTCGGCGAGCTGCTCGTCGTCGAGCAGCAGTTCCACATCATGCTGGTGTGTTTTGATCCGCAAGGTTACCGGCGTATAAGCCATCCTCGGCTTTACAGCCGCCGTGATCAATTTTCCCGTCATGTCCACCGTGACCGTCATGGACATTCACATCTCGCCTCCCGTGTGCTATACTGGAAGAAACTGAATATTAAAAAAATCGAATAACAACCGAATACCTATCAGAAGCGCTCCGCTACCTCGGAGCGTTTCTCCATTTTTGCTACCAATTCAACCGCGTCTTCGAGCACTTTCCGCTCACACACCGGGCCGAAGCCTTTCCGGCGGCTCTTCGGTGTCCGCAGCTTCCGCTGGCATCTACCGCAATGCGTTTTCTCTTGAGTTGCCTCCTTCACGTGATCGCCACCTTTCCAACCATTCCGCAATCCCGGCGATCAGCGCGCCGCCGCCGAGCATGATGCAGACCGCCAAGAGCATCCACCCGATCATCCAGCCAGATATGGATGCCACGAGCCATCATCCACCTTTCGGACGAACTCCTCGAACGTCAGGCCGTACCTTCTTGTCGAATCCGATGCGACCTCCGACCTCGCTCAGCCGCCACAGATCAAATTTCGTGGCGGCGTACGGGATCGTCACCACCGCCGAAGTCTTCGCCACCGATCACTCCTCCTCGTAGCACATATAGCATTGGTCTGTCCCCGCTACT
>Ga0207864_1000730_pt1 | contig 41765 bp, 64 predicted proteins | sample HigsolmetaAR202D_FD_184834 | JGI IMG/M metagenome (GOLD analysis project Ga0207864, IMG submission 184834) | Ionic liquid and high solid enriched microbial communities from the Joint BioEnergy Institute, USA - AR20-2-D (SPAdes) (version 2) ...
ACTGAAAAATTGTAGCTCGCAGCAAGTCTGTGTAGCGCGGAAGGTTTTCGCAAAAGCTTGCTGCATCAATCGTGAATCCTAAAATTTTCTGTTGCGAATTCTTTCGGTGGCCCCTTAGCGTTTTTTTGTTGCTAGCAGTGATGAGCCAAGAGGCGAGTCTTAGACAAGAGTCGTACTGCTAGTCCTTGATTCAAGCTAAGCAAAAATCGAACTACGCAAGGAGCATTCTCACATGAAGGCTAGTGAACTAGCTTCGGCTAACTATTTTCGTGGGCTAATCTACGGTGATGCTGGCACAGGGAAGACGTGTCTTGCTGCAAGCTTTCCAGGGCCAATTGAGTATTGGGACTTTGACACAAAATTCTCAAGCGCTGTGCGCTATCTCACAAGCCAGGGCAAGCAATCGCAGCTAGAGCAAATCGACGTGTATCAGTTTGCAAAGCTGCCGGTGCGTGAGCGCATTCCGGCTTGGGAGAAACGCTCTCGCATGATCGACGAGCTGATTGCGAAGGGTGAGCCCATGCCCTTCCAGACTCTCGTTATCGATTCGCTTACGATGTTTTCGCACTACCTCATGGAAGACTACGTTTTTCGTAGCCAGACTGGAATCAAGCGCAACGGTACGCAGTACTCGCAGCAGGACTATGGCTTGTTTGCAAGTCACATGACACGCATCCTTACTGGACTGCTTGCGCAAGTAAATGCGCATATCGTAGTGCTCGGACACATCGAGACTCACAAAGACGAGATGACAGGCGTAATCAAGCACCAGCCGCTTGTGACTGGGCAGAAAATCGGACCAATGCTTCCTGCTTGGTTTGATGAAGTCTACGTTGCACGAGTGAAGCAGGACGGCACACGCTACTTGCAGACTCAGCCGGGTGAGAACTACGTGGCTCGTAGTCAGCGTGGATTGCCGAAGCATATTCCGATGAACGTTGAGGAGCTATTGAAGTGAGCTGGGCAATGCCTGTGCCCTTAGAGAGCCTTTTGCTTAACGGAGCCATGCTATGAAACCGCGTCTTTTGCAGCCACTATTTAGCGGTCAGATGAAGCGAGCCAAAGATGACGGCACTCTCTATGCGATAGTGCGTGCCTACGACTGCATCTGGACGCTGCTTTATCGGCCAGAAGACATTAGCCCAGAAGACCGCAGGCGCAATGCTTTAGCGAACCTAGAGGCTCTTGGCTCGATTATCGAAAACGCTCTTGGGCCAGAAGTATTTGATGCTGACCCTAGGCAACTAAGTTTTCCGGAAGAGATTCTCGATCCTGTGCAGCCAGCAATTCTTGAATGCGAAACTGGCCTGATTCAGCTGGGCCACAAGCTAGACTAAACAAAGAAGAAATAGCATGGAGCAGAATCCAGGGCACTGGTCCTGGCCATCCAGAACTTAATTTTAACCAGCGCAACTAGCGCACTAAACAAAGGAGCATAATTATGCAAATTACACCGGATTTTTCCGAAGCAATTGAATCAAGCCCGATTCCTGCTGGCGTTTACAAGGTACGCATTACAGGAGTTGAGCAGAAGACTTCGCGCAAAGGCGATCCCTACTTGAACTGGAAGCTCACTATCTTCGGCGCAGAAGGCGAGCTTGCTAGCTACAATAATCGTCCTGTTTTCATGACTACGATGCTGAAAGGACCAGGCGCTGGACGCCTTAAAGATCTTGCGAAGGCAGCTCTTGGTAGGCTTCCCGAAACTTGGGACACTGACGATTTCTTGGGACGCGAGCTTGAAGCAGTGCTCGTTGAGCGCAGACTTGATGACGGCACTATTGCAAATTTCCCTGATGTGAAAACAGTTCGCGCACTGAGCTAATGCTAGTGCGCTTGCTAGCAAGCCAAGATTTTTCGCCGTCCTTTCTCCCTTGGCTTGCTAGCTCCTTTCTCTCTTTAGGAGTGCCTCATGCTGCTAGAAGGATCCACTGACTCGAAAGTTCTTTTTGTTTCTGATTTTCAGCGAATCAACTGCGCAGCAGAAAAGCGCCCACTTGGCGCAGACCTGTGGCGCATACTTGATAGTGCAATCAAGCAAGCAGGGCTCACTAGCAGTGAGTACTCCATTGCAGTGCTACACGATACTGTGCCTCAGGGCGGAAAAGACGTTTGGAGAATTCCAGCTGATCGACGCGACAGCGATCTTGCTGAATTCAAACAGATGCTAGCCAGTCACAAGGCCAATGTGATTGTACCGCTTGGCGAATACTCGCTAGAGCAGCTCTGCGGAATCAGTGGCATCAGCAAGTGGCACTGCAATATCATTCGACTCAAGGCTGAGCTGGGCGGGCGTAAGGCGGTGCCACTGCTGCATCCGGAGCACGTGTCTCGCACTTATGGGGACTGGTTTTACCTGGCATTCGGGTGCCAGCGCATTAAACGTGAGTGCTCAACTCCATTGATACTTATGCCTGAGCGCTCATTCCGGCTCAGCCCACCTTTTCAAGATACAATTCACTATTTGCGAGAGGTCGTAGCAAAAGCTGATACAATAGCTGTGGACATCGAAACAGGACAGGGCCAGATCAACACTGTTGGTTTTGCCGTGTCTCCCGCCGAAGCCATAGCGATCAAGACATTGCCTGAGCACTACTCGCCCGAGCAGTTCCTGGAGCTGTGGCAGGAGCTAGCTCGAATCCTCGAAGGCCCTCAGGCGAAAGTGCTGCAAAATTTCATCTATGAAGCGACCTGGTTTAGCCGCTACGGCATTCGCCTGGAGAATGTAGTCTTTGATACGATGTGGGCGCAGAAGTTTCTGCATCCAGAGCTAGAGAAGGGCCTGGACAACGTCGGCAGACTCTACACGGATTTTCCCTACTGGAAAGACGATAACGACGACTGGAGCCAAGTGCGAGATTGGCACAGGCATCTAGACTACAATTGCAAAGACACCACAGGCACCTTTGCAGCCTACGAGCGCGAGCTTCAAGCGCTCAAAGAACGAGGACTCTGGGATCTCTTCAGCAAATTTGTCCTGCGCTTCATTGGGCCAGTGCAAGAAATGAGCGAGACAGGACTACTAGTTGATGAAGCAACTTTGCAAACACTGCGAGAGAAGCTTTTAGGCGAGCGTGACAACTACATGCGTATTATCGAGCAAGAAACACTCGCACGGCTTGGGCGCACAATTAATCCGCGTAGTCCTGCACAAGTGAAACAAGCGCTGAAAGAGCTTGGGCTAAAGCTACCAACTAAGACAGACAAGAAGACTGGAGAAGCTGGCGAGACAACAGACAAGAAAGCACTCGTGAAGCTTAAAAAACGCTATCCAAAAGAGCCGATTATCCCAGCGCTGCTTAGCCTTTCTGCGACTAACAAGCTGCTCTCTAGTTACGTGAATTTCGACTACGACCGGCGCACTAAGCGCGTGCATTACCAGATTGACGGCTGCTCAACAGAAACTGGTCGCATGGCTAGCTATGCAACTGGCTGGGGTGAAGGCTTCAATGCGCAGACAGTTCCCCAAGCAGTGCGTCCTTGTTTTGTAGCTGCACCCGGCACTCTGCTCATGCAAATTGACCTTGCGCAAGCTGAGTCTCGCTACGTTGCTTGGGACGCTCCAGAGCCAAAACTCATGGATATGATCGAGCGCAAAGTGGACGTGCACAAGTACGTAGCTAGCAAGATCACTGGTAAACCAGAAGAATTTATCAGCTATCAGGAGCGGCAGCTTGGCAAGAAAGCAGGACATGCCGCTAACTACGACGTTGGAGTGCGCACACTGCAAGAAAGCATTCTGGTTGAGCTTGGGCAGCATTTTGAAGAGCGCGAAGTCCGGCGCATTCTCGAAGTTTACAATCAGGAGTTTCCTGGCATCGCAAAACGCAAAGCAAATATTCAGGCCGTGCTTCGCCAGCGCCGCATGCTACGCACACCGCTTGGACGTGAGCGCTACTTCTATGGCCGCATGAATGACAGCACATTCCGCGAGGCTTATGCTTACTGTCCGCAGAGTACAATCCCAGACATTATCAACCACCTCATGCTGGCTCTATGGGATAATCGCGACTACCTAGGGCTAGCCTACGAAGAAGGTGGCAGATTCTTGCTTCAGTGCCATGATAGCTTGCTCCTGCAAGTTCCTGAGGCGCGAGTGAGAGAAGTAGCAGCTTTCGCCCAAGACCTTTCTGCTTGGCACCCCAAGATTACTCTGGCTGGTGGTGAGCTTTGGATTCCAACCACTGTCGAAGTTGGCCCTCGCTGGGGCAAGAGCATGGAGACTATATGAGCAAAACAAAAGAGCTTGGAAATCTCTATGCGTCGCTAAAGCCAGGAGACTGCCTGCGCATTGGACAGAGCACTGTGCACGTCGTAGCGTTTACTGGCTCAAAGCGCGTAAAGCTTCGCATCGAAGCACCAGAAGTTTTGCGGGTTGAGTGCGGAAAAAGTTTTGTTCGAGAGGCTCAGCGTGGCTAGGAATTTTCCGGATTTGCTAGAAGCTTGGCTAGAGTACGTCAAGCATAGTGCTGCGCCAGACATCTACAAGCGCTGGGCTTTCATAAGCGCTATTGCTGGCGCACTTGAGCGCAAAGTCTGGCTCATGCAAGGACATAATACTGGCTACTACGCAAACCTTTACATTTTCCTGATTGGTCCGCCAGGCTCAGGCAAGAGCACTATTGCAGACGTTGCAATGGGGCTCCTGCAAGAAGTCGAAGGCGTAGACTTTCTAGCCACCGAACTAAATCGAGCTAGCCTCTTCTACGACTTAGCTGCAATTGGGCATCGTAAGCGTTTTGAGTGGCTAGGGGAGAGTTTTCCGCACTCAGCAGCTACTCTTTATGCTAGCGAAGCAAGCCAAGCTTTTAGCGAGCAGTACAAAGGTGGCGGAATCATTAGCTCGCTCACAGACTTCTATAACGGTGGCCCAATTGGCTGGAGTCTTAAGCACGGAGTCTCGCGCAGTACGCGCAAAGACGGCGGCGTAGTCATGTGCTTAAACCCTTGCATTAACCTGCTGGCTTGCAGCACGGCCACTTGGTTCACCACTAAGTGCATCACTCGAAATGATGCTGAAGGCGGGTTTGGTTCGCGTATCTTACTTGCAGTTACTCACGAGAGCCTAAAGCTTTCTGGCGAGTGGGACGAGACTGAGCCAGCAACGGACATGAAACTGCGCAGGCGCATCGTCGAAGACCTGAATAGAATTCACAAGCTGCGTGGGCCCTACACGCCAGATTTAAGCTTCAGGCGCTTGCACCCAGAACTTGTGCATAAGTACCAGGCTTGGGAAACCGAGCGCAGGCAGCTAGGACTGAGTCTTGGCTATTCTACGCGCAAACTTACGCAGCTCTATAAGCTCACTATGGTGCTAGCGGCAAGTAGGCGAGATGAGCTAGTGCTCACAGGACGTGATCTGCAAGACGCTTGGGACATGCTAGCGGAAATAGAACCAGCCATGATCGAGCTGTTCGATGAAGTTTCGATTACGCCAGAAGCACTCGCTAGACGCGAGATTATGCGCTGGCTAACTGAAGCAAAGCGCTCAAGTGTCCGGCGCGCAGAACTGTATACGAAGTTTCCGCACATTAGCGACACGGTCCGGAATGCGGCTATTCAAGGTTTGCTTGCAATGGGCAGATTCGAAATTGTCGATGCAGCTAATGCCAACACGCTTTTTCGCGTGCACCTAGATGAGGTTCGCTAGATCTTGCGACTCGCTTACACGCACACTAATCAAGCCGTACTGATCGCTTTCTAGTTCGCAAGTAGGAATCTCGTCAGTGCGGGCAAACTGCTTGTTTACACGCTCTAGTACATCAATAAGCGCATCATATTCCATTGCAGTTGTCGTGCCCACAGTAGCGCACCAGAGTCCAGCATGCCGTTCGCTATCAATGTATTGGACCTGGACTCCATGTGCAGCTAGGTAAGTTTCCAAAATCTGGCAAACTGCTTGAAGCAGAGCAGGTAACTTGTGAAACTCGTGCTGTGCTTCTTCACTTTCAAACAGCATGCGCTAATTCTCGCTTACTGCGCCTGTGGCTGCCTAGCTCGATCCATGATGTAGTCTGCGCCCCCGCGAGCAATCTCACCAGCAAGCGGCGCTGTAACAGTGCCGGGTAGTGGCGTAGTGAGAGTTCTAGCGGTACCAAGGCTTGCGTCGATAATCTGCTCAAAAATCGGACGAGCTTTAGCAGCATCTCGTTTAGGCAGCATTGCAAGCAGACTTTCAATGCCCTCTTCAGTGAGGTAGCGCTTAGCCATTTCATTTGGCCCAAGCTTGCTAACAACTTGCCAAACACCAGCAGGAATTGCTTCTGGCTGATTTCTGACAGCATAGTGTAAGCGCTGAGTAACAGGAATAGCATTAACAAGAAAACTAATTGCACGAGACAGGACTCTTTTCTGCGCATCCTCAGCCAAATACTCAAAGTCTGCTCGTTGCATGCGCTTAGCTACGGTCAAGAAGCCGCGCAAATTCTTAAGCTCTTTAGGCGTAAAGATTTCTTTAAGCATATCGTCGCCAAGCGACTCGATGCTATTTTCGATTTTTTGCCAGTCGTAACCGCCAAGGCGCGCAGCTTTGCGCGGATCCCTAATCACTGCATCCTCTACAAGGTCAGTAAACCAAGCAGCTTTTAAGCCCTCGAAGCCATCTGGACTAGAATTATCCAAGATACTCTTAATCGCACGAATGCGCTCAAGTCCTGCTTGCCCTTTGCTGAAAACATATTTCACAAGCGATTGCGTGGTCACAGCATCGCGATCAAGAATGCTGCCAAGCTTTTCTTCTGCTTCGCGGAAAGTCCGGTAACGCTGCATCGCCAGCTCGTAGGATTTGCCAGCACGCTCGCCTAAAACTTCGCCAATTCCTTCTGCAACGTCATCGCGAATAGCATTCTTAAGCTGAATAAGTGTGCGAGTGTAGCCCACAGAATTAGCATCACCAATGCGTAAGCCAATCCGGCGAGTCAGGTCTGTGTAAAGCATGTTAGCTAGCTTAGCCGGAAGTTTTCCACCATTGTTTACGAGTGCGTCATGCAGCTTTGTCACCGTGTCGATAATAAACTTGGCATCTCTCTCACGAGTATTGCTTGTGATTTCCAGAATATCAGCTAGCTGCTCAGGCGTAGGCCGTTCAAGATTTTGTCCTGCTCCAGCATATCTTGGAACTGGCCCAGGCAACGGGACCTCAGTCCTAAAACCAGCTATTCTATATGGCACTAGTTGTTCGCGCATAGCCATAGCTTGCTGAAGCTGAGGATGCTCTGCGTAGTCAAGGCGCGAAAAATCAACTCGCTTAAAGCCAAGGCTGTCAAACAGGTCATCAAATAGTCTTTGTGTTCTTGGAACAGAAATCTGCGCATTAGGCGCTTCTTGAATTACACGATTACGAAACTCGCCAATAAGCGAACCGAATGCTTGGTCAGAGCTGCTGGCTTTTTTGAGAATGCGCTCGCCAAGGCCAGGAGTGCTGCCTTTTAGTTTCATTGCGCCTTCGGCAAGTTTTTCCCAAGCCTCGTAGAGCATGCGGCCCTGATTCTCAACCATGTCCTGGAAGAGTTTTGAGCGGCTAGCATGCCTAGCTGCGCCACTCAGAATTGGATGTGAAGTCGCCTGATCTGGCCGCAGCTTAAACTGAGCATCCAGGATTCCTTCATCCTGCAGATGCTTGATTGCTGCATTAGCTGCTTCGATTTCATTGGCCATATTGAGCGAGGACTGCTCAGGAATCATGTCGATTGCGCGCTCTTCAGCTAGTTGCTGGGCTGCGCGTTTGCCTTGAAGCTTGCTAACTAGGCGCATAGCTCTGTCTGCTCCCCAGCCAAGCGAAGCACGCAAACCGCCTACTAGCAGATAAGTTGCTGCCTTGTCCGCAGTGGAAAGCTTCGGGTCATCAGGCACACCAAGCAGCTGTCCGAGGTAGTCTGTTGCAGCTTCACCAGCAACTCCGCCAGCAAATCTTCCGGCAGCAAGGCTCACTCCGCCAGTCGCAGGAGCAGCAGCAAGCCCAGCCAATTCAGCAGGAAGCGCAACTGCCTCAGCCGCAATGTCTCTGCCTAAGCTAGCAACATCTTGCGGCAAGTTAGTCAGAGCCTCTAGTTGTGATTGCATAGGAAGTTTAGGCTTGCCGCTAAAAGTAGATGCTATTGCTGAGTACATTTGCGCAGTCGGATTAGTCGCAACAAGCACATCTTTAAGTAGGTCCCACATGCCGCGAGTAAACTTCTCGCGTTTACCGTTGCGAATAACATAGAAGTCATCACCTTCTTGCTCGACATTCTCTGCGCCGTAAGTCTGCTCAAGCAGCTGGCGCTTTTGCTCATTAGTGCGAGCAAAGCTAGCTTTGAAGCGAGTGACTAGGTCCTGGCCGTAGTTAGCTGCTTGATCAAGTAGGCTAGGACTATCTTGTGTAGGCTCTGGACGCGCTCCGAATTCAGCAGCAAGCAATTCTAGTGGGTCGCCTGCAGCAGGTTCATCGCTTGCAGTTTCAGGAGCAGAAAAGCTAGCAGCTAGCGCAGCTAACGGGTCTTCTGCTGGAGCTCTCTCAGGCGCAGGCGCAGGTTCAGTAACCAGCGGTTCTGCTTGCACTTGCACTGGCTGCAGAGGCGCAGGTCTCCCAGCATTAGCCACGTCTGTAAGCACTTGGCTAGCTATGTCTTCGCCAGGAATTACTGGCGCTAAGCTTGTTGGTTGTGAGCCGGGAGTACCTGCCATAAGTTACCTCACTTAATCTCTAGTGCTTTAGCCATGATTTCTTCGTTTGTGTAAGGCTTGCCAGTAGCTGGATTTATGAGCTTTTTGGCCTGCTCTATGAATTGCTTCTGTTTAGGGGTTAGGTTAGCTGAATCAACAGAAGTACCTAGTTGCTGGAGAAGGTCCAGTTTCTGCTTTGTTAGGTTCTGAGCATAGGCATAGATTTCCGGCATCGGATGATCTGCATAAGATTGCGCACGCTGAGCAAGCTGTGCTTCCACAGCTCCACGAGCAACTCGCTCATACTCAGTAACCATATTCCACAAGTCCTCGAGCTGGCCTTTTGGCAACTTTGCGCTTGGATTGCTAGTAATCCAGTTCTGCAACTCGCCCCACTTCTGACTAATGTTTTCAGCCAGCACTCTAGCTGTATCGTTATCCGAAAGTGGTCCTTTTTCCTGGTTAATTGTCCTAGCAAAAACTGGAATTGCAGCCTTGATGCGGGAGATTTTGCCTGATCTAAGAGCTAGCTTTGCTTGATTAAGCTGTCCGAAAGTAGTCACTAGCGGGTCAACTACTTTGTTGTAGTCGTTTCGTACTTTATTCATTTCGTTGGCGATGAACTGAGTGGCCCTGCGCTCTTCAGTTGCCAGCCTAGATTGCTGCGTCTGAGCCTGCATCTTGAGCTTGTACTGGTCATGGAGTGCGGAAAGGCCAGCATCAAAAGCGCCAAGATCAGTAAAAGCTTGTAGTGCTTGCTGGCGAATTTCCGGATCAGTTATTTGCCCAGAGAGCATAGAACCTACTAGCTGAAAGCGCCTCTTGTAATCTTCATCACTAGCGAGCATCTCAAGAATGCCATCGTCAACGGGAATTCCAGCAGCAGCTAGATCGGACTTAATCTTAGGCACCATGCGCTTAGCAATCTCTGGCCGTGTCCGAGCAAGAAGCTGCATCCGGGTCATCGTCTTATTAAATTTGGCCGTTTCGAGCTGCTCCTTCATTACCTCCACTTGCTGCTGCTGGAGCCGCATGTTCTGCCTTGTCTGCGCAAGATTCATTGCCGTAGTCGCAAGCTGCGCACCACCAAGGTTCGCAGTAGAAGTACTAGCGCCTAAAGTAATCTCGTTTAGTCCCATGCTAGTTGGCATTGCGTCGTCTCCTATTTAGTCGGACCAGAGACTCGATCTCCATTTCCTTCTGAAATTCCTGCAGTATCTGCTTTATGCCAGGAATCTGGGCATAACCAGGCCCGAAGCGCTGCTGGAGCGCATTTATAAGCCGAATCTTGCCTACGCGATCGAAAGTAATTTCTGGCATCTTTTCGCCAAGAAGCTTAGGCAAATCTTTGAGCGTAAGCTGAGTGCGATGCTCAAAGCCGCTGCCAAGAAGTTCTCCAAGGCTTGCAGGTTTAATTGAGTCTCGCATCGTCTACCTCATACAGGAATAGGAAGACCACCACTGGATAAAGCAGCAAGGTCTTTGGCTTTTTTGGCTTTATCGTCTGTACCGTCGCCAGAGCCAGTGAGGGAGCTTAATCCAATATCGTAGAGCTGACCAAGACGCTGAGACTGCGCTTGCAGGCGCTGAATATCGCCAGTGTAGGCAAGTCCTGGGTTAACTGGCGTACCAAGAAGTGCATTGATTGAGCGAGCATTGATGTTTCCACGCTGTCCAGCAGTCAGCAAAGCTGCATTGACGTTAGGGGTAGTGCTAGCCAAGCTTTGGACATCCCGAGCAACTCCAAGCAGCTGCTGCAGAGTTTGCTGTTGTGCTTGTGTAAGCAAATCTGCAGTTTCTTGGTCAAACCTATTGAGCGCAAGAATTCCTGCACTCGATGTTGCGTAGTCTGGTCCAAGACGCTGAGCAAGAGTCTGTTCTAGCTGTGCTCGCTGCTCAGCACGTTGCCGTCTAAGCGGGTCAAGAGCTGCTGCTTCTTGGCCCTGAAGCAGTGCTAGCGCCTGCTCGCCAGCTGCAATCAGTGCCGGATCACTTGAAGCAAGTAGCTTTTGTTTTCTTGCAATGTCAGCAGTGTTTGTAGCGATTGCCTGCTCAAGCTGCTGAATCTCCATTGCACTTGGCTCAGCTAGCTGAAGCGCAAGTTGCCTGTCTGCTCTCTGCTGCTCAAGTTGCGCATTTGCAGCGGAGCCAATTGCATCAGCAAGCCGATTAGTTCCGGTAATATCGCCAATTACGTTTCCAATTTGCTGGCTCGCCCATGAGATAGGATTCTGTATGCTGAATCCACTATCTCCGCCAATCTGTATTGGTCCTAGATTAATTCCACCACCGTCACTGCTCATGGTAGCTCCTTGAAGTATTCTTGCACTTGGCTTCCGAGCTGGTAACCTCGCTTGTTAAGCAGTTTCTTGATTGCAGGCGAGTCTGTCGCTGCATAGAGAATAGGATAGCCCAAGCGCTTAGCTGCTGTCTCTGCAGCAGAAATTAGTAGCTTTAATGCACGTCCAGCAGTGAGTGCGCTAGCAAATGGATCACGCACAATGAAGCCTAACCAAGCCAACTCACTGCCTGCAGCCGGGTAGATGTAGGCAAAAGCAAGTGGTGCGCCGCTATCGCTCAGCACTGCTACGCCAAAATTGCTAAGCAAGCGCTCATGAATTGGCTGGCCATGCCAGGCATACCACCAGGCTTGTGTAGTCTTAGCCCATTCTTTCTGCGCAAAAACTTGCACCTTCACAGCGGACGCCCCAAGAGTGCTTGAAGAGTGCGCTCGCCACTTGCAATGAGTGCACGAGCCTCTGCTCCGTTCTCTTGCGCAAACTGCGAGAAAGCCTGCATGAGCTGGCTAAAGAGCTGTGAGTTGGTAAAGCCAGGGCCTAGGCGCTGGAGAATCTGCATGCGCCCAATCTCAGGATTCCTAGAGAGCCCCTGCAAGTTTAGTCCTGCTTGGCGAGCAAGTGCGCGAAAGTCTAACTGCTGAGTGGGCTGCTGGATTTGGCTCAAAGTAGGCCCAGAATGCTGCTGCTCAGGCAAAAAGTTAAATTGCGCGGCCATAGGCGGTAACTGAGCTACAGGAGTTTGCAGGTTAGCACTTTCTTGCGTTTGTTGATGCCGTATACGTGCAGTTGTGAACGGATCGAGAACCTGAGAAAATGCCTCTGCCAGCGAATTTTGCAGCGAGAAGTTTGTTGGCATGCGAGCTCCTTAAAACTCATACACAACTAATCTAGCATTGCTAATAGTCATGCCAGACAATCCGTTAGTGGCTGCCTGGACCTTGAGTATGTGAGTGCCAGGGTCAGGTTTTATAATTGTCTGAAACACGCTAAGAGGCACGGTTAGCGTTTTTCCTGTAGCTACTGTGGTATTTGCGGTGTGTGTATGTGAAGGAAGTCCGCTACCACTGGCTGAGCTGTTAACCACTGATACTTCGGTAGTAACGGAACCTGAGACATTAAGATAGTCAATAATGTTGTTATCGCACAAAAACATAATAGACCCCAAAATTACGGCTGTTGGTGCGCTTGGGGTTCTAATTACAGTTACGTCACCGATGCCACCAAACCCATCATCCTCAACCCCGGCAATCGCCCTAGAGCTAACAAGACCAACCCAGAGAAATCTTCCAGTAGTTGTAATTTCAACTTCCAGCCCAGGCACATCCGTTGGAGTTGCAACAGAAACTGAAAACCTTCCTGGAAGAGGAGTGCCAGTAATAGCATCACTGACGACACAGTTAGGAGCAGCAAGCTTATTGAGCGTCACTGATTCATCTTTCAGATCAGCCGTATCAATTTGCAAATTACCAGTTGCTAGTGTGCGAGTAGGAGTCGAATACCACTGCGCTTCGCCAATGATTCGCTTAATCACATAGCGTAACCTTTGCAGCTCGCCAGCCACACTTGCAGCAAGGCTCTCTGAGCCAACATCACCTGGGTCAACAGTAGCCTGCATTGCAGTGACGTTTGCACTAGCTCCAATAATCGAGCTAGCCACAGAATTGTTTAGGATATTATCAAATTCAGCATTGAGGTCTGCTGCTGTGAGTACCTCGTTGCTGACCCAAGTCTTAACTCGCGAGAAAAGAGCCATAACTAATTCTCCTCTAAGCAGAACTTTTGGCCTGCTCACCACTAATGCGGAAACTGACTGCCATGCGCTCGACTACGAAAAACTCATTCAAGCCATTGTTGTGAATGCGGAAGCTTATTGTGCGACCAGAAGCATGCAGCGGACGGCGAATAGAAGTCGGATAAAGCTCACCTAAGCGGTCTTGATCAAGCACAAAGCTATCGAGTATGCCACCCATCTGCTGCGAATATTCGATTGTCTCAACAAACTTACCGTCCACGAGCACATCAACAAAAAAGCTCCATGTGCCGCTAGCAACAAACGAAAGCGTTAGGAAATCAAAGAGCTTCACCTTGTCTGCTAGCGACTGATCCAAATAACTAAAATCAATAAACGGAGTCTGGAACTCGCCTAAGTACGCCTGTCCGCCTACGTTACGCGATGTCTGGTCAAGTAGGTAAACGTAGCCATCACTAGAACCATAGATAGGACGAGGCACAAGATTATCGTCTTTGCGCAAAGCTAAGCAATTTGGCTGGTCTTTTGTTTCGATAGTAAGGCGAGGATTCTGGCGACTCATATCCAGCACTAGCATGCGATTCTGCACACTTGAGCCAGGTGATCTCGCAGTGAAGTAAGCAATTTCTTTTTCTGGATAATAGAGTGCATGCGAGTAACGAGCGCCAGAGACAAGAGTCTGCTCGCGCACATAGTTACGCACTTTAATTGCGCTAAAGATGTCTCCAGCTTCGAGTGAGCCAAGCGCATCGCTCGCCTTAAGCGAAAAAACTGAATTCGTATTAGCGAGACCAAACAAGTCATCTAGCACAATCTTGACTGCATGCGGACTTGCCAGGCTAAAGCTATCTGAATAGCGCGTAATGATCGGGTTCTGTGTCGTGTCTCGCCAATCAAATACGTAGATGCCAAAGGGACGCTTAAAGAGCAAAAGCACTCCCTTGTAGACAATAGCGCTAATCAGCTCATCGCCTTCGCCTGGATAAATTGGAAAGAAGCCAGCTTTACCAGCAGTAATTTGGCCAGTGTCCTGAAAGTCCTCATGGTTACTGGCTGTGCTCACATAGAGCGTGTGTCTGTGAAGCGCAACTAAGCGGTTCTGATAAATCACGCCCCAAGTCGGGTAGCTGTTTGACCAGTCTGCGGCTGGAGCATCTAATCCAGTTGCCGTTGTGGCGCTACCAGTTAACTTAACCACTGGCGAAGTGCCGGAGAAGAAAAAGAGCTTTCGCGGATTAGAGCTAGCTTCAGCGCCACCAGCAACAAAACAGCAATCCGGTGTAAGTACGCCAAGCGAATCTCCGCCAATAAGAGTTGTAGTGACAGAAACTGTAACCGGCTGTCCATTTGCACTCAGGTTATTTGCGCTTGTAGTGAGTGTGTCAGCATTTCCAGATACGCCAGCGAAAGTAACCAGAAAGCCATTCGACACCGAGCCAGTCACAGTAACATTGGCAAGAGCAGCGATTGTGCGCAGATGCGCTTGAAATTGCGCTGCTGTTGTGCTGCTTGTGATCGAAATGCCGGAAGTTGCGTCATTGCCGTCGTAGCTGAAAGTTACTGAGCCAGCATCAGGCACAGCAGAAAATTTCACTAGCTGCTGCTCAACAATGGCGATTTCTTTGCCGCTAGACCAAGTGCCGTCGCCAGTATCAGCCCAAAGCTTTCCATTCGCTGTCGCTGCAATAAGAATCTGGTCAGTAGTGTTTGGCCACCAGTCAAACAATCCGACAATTGAATCTTCGAGCGCAACCTCAGAGTAACGACTGGAGCCAAGCGATTTCGCAAGCTTCGAGCCAGTAAGACTAATGTTATTTGCACGAATTGCTGCATTGGCCGGAATGTTAGCCTGCGGATCATCAGTGAGGAGTCCAGCTGGTCCTAGTGGAATCGCAACAGTTGTGCCAACGTAGCCCACAGCTTAGCTCCCTTGGTAAGTGTACCTGCGCTGCTCACCAGTCCTGCGCGGAATGAGTCTGCCGTAGCTAGAGCCAGCAAGACTTAAGCTCTTGCGATTATGCGCAATGAGTGCCTGAAGCTTGCGCTGAGCTAGCTGGAATTCAGTCTCGGCGCGATTATCGTTTTTGTCTTTCATGAGGTAGTAGCTAGCACCGTAAACAAGCAGCTCTCGAAAACCAATTGGCAGAAGTGGAATGCTGTCTTGGCTGTCCGTTAGGTCCGGCACCACCGGAATATACGGCACTTCGACTCGCATAGCTTCAAGCGGAAAGCTATTAAAGCGCACAGTAATGCGGCCATCAGTATCTTGCGCAATCACGCAAAACTTATCCGGCACTCCAGCTTGCAGAAGCATGCGCGGAAACTTTCTGCTCATTGTGTTTGCGTCGATCTCGTAGATTTGTCCGCGCTCAGCTTGGCCTAGCACAGAAATATTATCACGGTAGCACACGAGCGGACCAACTAGGCGAGTAACCGGAATCGCTAGCTGATAGTCTGTGCGGACTACACGAAAGCTTGCGCTCGTAGTGCTAGCTCCAAGCCACTCCTGATCTAGCGTAAGTGTTGGCTGTCCTGCTATGTGCGCAGTGATACGGTACCACTCAGGAAAGCCGTCTACGCTTAGAAAATAGCCCTCTAGAGAATAGCTAGGCGGGTTTGAGAGCACTGCTGTTGCATTGCCTTTAGCAAGCACAACTGAGCCCTCTGCAAAAGGCTCAACTAGCTTAAGCAGCTGCGGTTCTGTGGCCTGCGCCCAAATCCAAGGCTCACCACAGTCCACATCGAATTCGTTTCCGCCAGCAATGATACTACGGTAGACGCTATTCAGGTACTGGAGAGCATTCGGCTCGTAGGTGGAAGTGCCGTTAGTGACTTCACCACAGCGATGCAGGACTGCGTCCACTAGGTCTGCAGTAGTTCGCCAGTTAGCCATTAGCCACCCACCTGATAACAGACTTCAACACTGTTAAGCGCATTAGCGTCAGCAAAAAACGCCTGGACTACTTCTTCTGCGTCCAGCATGACTGGCCGATCAATAAAGTCCACAAGCAAAGTGGCTTTGCCAGGTACCTGCCTGTAGGCCCAAAGACGAGACACTGCAGCTTGGCTAGCTCTAACGTCCTGGCTAGGAGCTGTGCCTGCAGTGACGCGAATACAGTAGCCAGGATTGCTAAGCGAAAAATCATCTACGAGTGTGCCAGAGCCAGGCATCCAATCTGGCGGCGGAGCAAAGGCAATGCCTAGACTACCTGCTTGATCGTACTTGGGCTCATTTCGCAAAGTGAGTGCTGCCCAGCTAGAGCCGTTCCAATATTCGTAGACGTAAGCTGGTGAGCCAGCTTCAGCTTGCGAAAGCGTAAGACTCACAAGACTAAAGCGATCTCTTGCCTGCACCAAAAAACCATCATCGTTAGCAGTAGTAAAAAGCGTGATTGCTTGCCCAGCTTGGATAGTTTCTGTCTCGTCTTGTGCTGTGCCGCTAGCAAGTGTCCAGAGTTTCCAGGCTTGCTTTGCGTAGCGCACTCCAAGGCCCACATCTGTTGCCCTCTCTCCTGCATTGTACGCGCTTACTGAATGCACAACTAGCTGCTTGTTTGCAGCAGGCGAAGCAAGAACCACATCTTGCGCAACTGTCGGAAATGCTGTCTCGTGAATTTGAATATTCTGGCTAATCATGAAAAGGCCCCTCATCCATGAGGGCAAGCGCTATGTTTTCTGCTAGCGCCCGACCTTTTCACAGTATAGGACAAGCGCCTTATCGCCAGTAGCTCCACCAGCGATGTAGACTTGCCGAAGATCAATAGCGCTGCCCGAAAGTGGCAGCTCAAGCTTGTCGAACGTAGTTGCGTCAAGCTTAATGCCAGAATCCGCATCTACGCCTTGAGTGCCAACGTAAACCGTACCTGTGTGCGCTTGCACAATCACGCCAACGACGCTGCCGGTCTGCGTGTCAGAAGAACCAAACACAGGCACAGCAGCGCCATTAGCTCCAGTTGTGACTAGCTTACTTTTTAGTGTGACCATCTGCTTTCTTCTCAGGCTGCTTTACTAGCTCGCCAGCAGCATTGTACCAGTAGCCAGAGTCCACTGGACGCTCAAAGAGTTGAGCACCTTTTTCAATTACAAGCCGATAGGGCTGCTTACGCACCAAGCGGCCCTTCGCATTGCGAATATGAACTCTCAAATCAAACTGCTCTGTCATGCTCTAGCCTCTCTCACGCATTAAGCGCTAACAATCATATTTGTGTTGTTTTCGGCAACTTCCGGCATTTCATCGCAAATAAAGCCGAAGACACCTTTGCCAGTGATAGAGATGCCAAGAGCATCTAAGGAGATCCTCATGCTTTGACCAATTTGGAACTCAATCGGTTCAATATCCAAGTAAATTGTCTTGCCTGGAGTTATGCCGTTCGGAATCACAAGCGTATCAATTACGACTTGGTTAGTTGCCGATTTCGGAATCGGGCGCTTGGTGAAAGTTACAGTCGGCGACCCAGATGGGGCAACAACTGCCTCATCAGTGACCGTAAACATGAGCCGCTTAACTTTGCACGGCTTCATGCAGATCAGTTCTCCGTAATCGCCATTTAGCGAAGGATTATTAAGATCTATAATATCAAGAAGATCTGCGCCGTTGGGCGTGAAAAACGCTAAATAGTTTGCAGAAGTTTGAGTGTATGCCATGAGTCTGACTCCTTACGCTTAAGCGCTAGTAACGTGAACCACGCGAGCCTCACCAGGGTTCGCAGAGTCACCCCAAATCTGGTCAAATGCAAGAATGCCGTACCAAGCGACTGATTTTTGGCGCCCAAAGTCTTGCGGCATTGCTGCACGAAGCTCGGGGTCTTCTGCAACTGCCATGCAGACTGCGTCCTCACCAAAGATAACTGCCTCGCCAAGTACTGCTCCTGTGCCAAGCGCACCAGAGAGAGCCTGGGTGTTGTTGATCTCAACAAAACGAATGTTTTCAATTCGGCCAATCTCGGAGTTGTACTTCGATTGCGGGTCAGTGTACTTGTGCCAAGTTTCCCATGCCGGATCAGAAACAATGCCGCGCTTGCCCTTAGTGGAAATCAAGCACATGTAGTCGCCGTTTTCGTAGGGAGCAACGTGCAGAGTTGAGAACATGTAATCGCGAATCTGTTCAATATGGTAAACGTTCAAGTTAGAGGTAGCCGATGCAGACGGAGTTCCGTCAGTATCGATAGTCAGCTGGGTAGCTCCAGTCGGAATTGCTTTGATCATGCCTGACTTGAAAGCTTCAGCGGCCATTTTATCGAGCGTAAGGGCCATCTGATTGCGAAGCTGCTTCTGGACAATGTTATCCATGTCGAACTTGCCCAAGTCTTGGCTCAAGCTAGTGTAGGGCACTGCACGGCCAATCTCTCGCACAGTCACAGTTTGCGTGCTGAGCGAAATTTCATCTTCCGGAATGCGATCGTTTTCGGCCAGCACTGCGCTAGAAGGAACGTCGATGTTCGAGACACGAGTGATTGTAATCGATTCGCCTTTCTTCTTGCCGTAACCAGGCTCAGGCTTCACAAACTGCATAAATTTGGTTTCGGCAATAGCAGCGACTCGAAGTTGCGAACTCAGGGTATGGTTTTTGTAGGTGCCAGTAGGCGCATCAAATGTCCAAGTTTGCACAATAAACTCCTTCCTAGAGCTCTTTTGAGGCTAGCAAAAAAAGCTCTTGCGCGATAGCCGTCCTAGCACACGCGCAAGGCACAGCTAGCCCTATTTACGTCTTCTAAGCATATTCACTTGCGCAACAAAATCCAGAAGCTTCTCTGTAGTAGCAGAAGCTTGCGGAGTTGTAGCTGCACCAGTGCCGCTAGCGAGAGTAACAGGCTTTGTTTGTAGCTCTTGTTTAGGCAAGCTCGCCTCACGAGCGATGCGCAGCTGTTTGCGCGCAAGTTCTGCAAGCTCTTCTAGCGCCTTGTTTGCTGGCTTGTCTTTGAGTGTGTCCCAGTTCTTTTGCAGCAGGTACTCCACATAATCGCGAGATTCGGCAAGATCAGGATTCTGTTCATAGAATGCATTCCAGGTCGCTTCACGCTGTTGCTGCTGGCGAATTTGTGCCTGCTGCTCAGCCACAAGCTTGTTGTAGGCGGCCCAGATTTCATCTTGAATGCCTTTACGCAGAATCTCGATAGCTGCTTTAGGGTCCTCAAAAAGCTTCTCTTCAGCTTCTTCAACGTAGGTCTTCTTTGGCTGCTCGGGCTCTTGCTGCTTCTGAGCAGCTTTAACGCCCTCTGCGAATGCTTGTTCTTCGATTTGAGCAAGAGCAAGCTGCTCGGCATAGGCCATAGCTTCATCTATGCTAGAGAATTCCTTGCCAGCAATTTTAATGGGTTTAGGCGGCGGATCCGTATCCGGGTCCTCAACTTTCACAATTGGCGCTTTCTCGTCTACTGGCTCAGTGCCAGTGGGCAGAATATCCAGCGCTTCAGTGCCCTGAATAACTTTTGTTTCTCGTGCATTGTCTGGGTTTTCTTCAGCACTTTTGCTAGAAAGCACTTGCTTCACTTCGTTTACGAAAGCTGATTCGGACATCCTTGCTCCTTGGACTGCGACTGGTTAGGTGTTTCTGTATTCGTTTAGCAAAGTTGCTGCATGATCCCCACGTCTTGCGATTGCCTCAAGCTCTAGCGCAAGATCTCTGCAAGCGGTCAGGTAGGCCACCTTAGCTAAATCCACCGTGCCCTTGGCCTTGAATTCCGCACAGAGAGCAGCAATTGCAGCTTCAGAGTTTTTCTGCAGCAGAGGAAAAATAATTTGCTCATTAAGATGCACAAGACGCGAGTTTGCTACCTGCTGGCGAAGTTTGGCTTCTTTTTCATCCATAGCTAGAAGTCAAGAGAGCCACCGACTGCGCTGTCAAGCAGCACATGCTACAAGTCTAGCCAGTTGCTGGAGTTGCTCTGCTCGCTGGAAAATCTGGCTGCGGAATGCTTGCCATGCTCAAGTCAGATTGATTTCCAGCGGCTCCTGCTTGCGGAATCTGAGACTGCATGTCTGGTGCTTGGCTAGGAATAATTGGCAAAGGTTGCGTCTGCGGCTCAATTTCCTGGTCAGCTTCGATTTTCGCAGTGTTAATGTCTAGCGACTTCATGATTTCGCCAAGCAGTTTCGAGAAGTCGTACTTGCGAGCGAACTCTTCCATGAGGATCGGTGCGCTTGCAATTGTCTGAAGCATCGCCTGAAGCTTTGTAAAGTCTTGCTGTTTGTTGAGCTGGGCACTAATGCCAAAAACTTCAAAGCGGCAGCCTTGGACTGTTTCAGCAAAAAGCTCCTCTGGTCCCATCGCTTGAATCTCGCGTGCTCTGCGCTCGCCAATCACAGCAGCTAGCTCGTCAAAATCCATTTCATGAATGTGCTGAGCTATTGTCGCCCAAGACTTCTGGAGAATCGGCACAATCCAGTGCCTCTCCACATGCTTAACAAAGCCAGAGTACATGCCTGTGATAGCTTGGCTAGACTCAACGATTTCAGTGGCCTTCACTTGCCTAAAGGGCTGCACACCCATGCGGAAATCATTCGTGATAGCCGCAGTGTTGAACTCTTGGTTAAGCAAGTTAAAGACAAGAATGCCATCTTGCGGAATAGTGCTCGTGTCCACACGCTCAAGCACTTTTGCTCCGGGCGGACAAGCTGCAGTCACTCGCAGAGTCTCACCAGGCGCAATACCGTCCTGCACTTGGCTTGGATCTTCAAGCCAGTGCTCGTAAAGCTGCTTGATTCCGTGCACAGCCATCATGCCGCCATCGAGAATCAAGTTAAACATTTCGTTCTGGGCGATATTGAGCATGGTCGGTGCATCCATGAGTGCTTTTCCCCAGACTGACCCATGCACAGTAATCACGGGGCAAGCGACAAAGGGATGCTCTCCATGCCAGAGCGGATTCTCGGTAGGCTTCTGCACCACGTAGCGATCATTAGCGATAGTAGCGACACAATTCTCGTAAATTAGCTCGCCGGTCTCGTCTATGAAGTTTCCCCAGATTTCTGTAAGCTTAATCATGTTTCGATTGCCTGGGTTTGTCGGATTCTGGCCAGTCTCTCGCGAGCGGCCAAATTCACGCGAGGGAGTTTCCTGCGAGCCTGTGCCTTTTAGCTTCTCTAGCACCTTCTTGTCGTAGACCGCATTAGGCCCTTGAGCCATCTGCATGGCTTCATACCAATCAAGCCACACATCCTGCATGTAATAGAGTCCGCGTCCTTGCGGATCAGGTAAGAAGTCTTCCTGGCGAATTAGATCAATTCGCAGCTCCCACTTCTTGTCTGTGATTTTAACGAGTTTCTTCTGATAGCTACCGTTCTTCGATCGACCTTCGACTTTGTAGCGATACTTAGGACAATAGCGACCATGCACCTTGGCAATCATGAGCGAGCCAAGCAGTCCAAGCTTTACTGCATCTCCCACTCGCATCATAAACTGCGCCTTCTCTAGCGAGCGAGCTAGAATCTTTTCCACTTCGCTAGGCTTCACACGCATAGCGTCTTCATTAACTCCAGGAGCAGCGTAGACGCGAAACCAATCGCCCATGTCCACGAGCCCTTGCTGCATGAAGTTTGCAATCTGCTCTACGGCCATTGCCTGCTTGGGCAAAAACTCGCGAGATTGGCCTTTGCGCTTATCGCTGTAGTCCTGCCGCATATTGTAGATGTCAAAATTGATGCGGTTCTGTTCAAGGCGCGATCTGCGAGCCTGGTCAGCTTCCTTGCGATAAGCCTCGTAGATACAAATTAATTGCGATTCATCCAGCATAGCCATAGCGATTATCTCCATTGGTTATCGTATAGCTTGGGCGAGGAATTGCACGCTTAGCTGCTGCTGTAACATCTCTGATTCCACCACAAAGATACTGAAGTGCATCATGCGGGTGCGAGAAAGAGTCTTTGATTGGGCGCAGCTTATTGGGCTCAATATCGGTGCCTCTTTCAGAGAAGCGATAACCACCTTCAAAGCCCTTAACAAGGATAGGACACTTGGGTGCATAGATCTGGAATGCTGGGCCGCGAGGAGTAAGCTTCTGCAAAAACTCTACGACTGCTTTCCTGCGAGCTTCCCAAGCAATTGGTCCTGGACGCGGAATAAAGCCTCTGCCATCTGGACCAGCAAGCGCTTGTGCGCAAGTAGACTCATCAGTTTGCGATTTCTGCAGTCCTGCTGGATCAATGAAGCAGAGCCAATTCCTGCGCAAATCCGAGAATGCCGGGTAGTGCAGCCTGATGTGGTTTGCGACTTTCTCGTAAAAGCGAGTCGCGCCCATGTTGACTTCGACTATCTCCTCGAAAATCACAAGCTGATCTTCTTGCATCTGTCCGATCACAGCTGCAGGTGTGAGTCCAAAATCGAAGCCAATAAGCATAGGAAGTCCAGGCACTGGTTCAGGACGTTCCTGGATTACGTGCAGGCGAGAGAATTCTGGATAAACTGGCAAGCCTTCAAAAGTATCCCAGTGCAGCTCATACTCTCGCAGATATTCCATATAGGGCATTGAGTTCTTAATTGACTCTCTGTACTCAGGACTGCGCTTAAGGGGATCCGCCGTATAGTGCAGCTCGAAGACTGCAAAACGGTTCTTTTTGTTGTGCCAGAGCCGCACTCCAGGCATGGGTCGAATCGCATCAGGCTGATACTCTTCGACTTGAATATCTCCAGGCTGGTCAATGGCATCAAAACAGAGCTTTTTGAAGAATCCTGGGCCAGGCGAGGAGACAAGAGTCATGCGCCCGCCACCGTCGATAGTAGGGAAGCTAGCGGCATAAAACTGCTGAGCTTGCTCCCAGAAAGCAGACTCATCGCCGAATATGCCAGAGAACGTAAACTGGCGAAGTTGGTCTGCTCCTTGCGGAAAGCCCTGAATCCTAGACTGAATGCTAGGGAATTCTAGTAAGCAAAACTTTTCCCGATACTTCGGCACAAGCTCACGCGGAATCTTATCTGGCGGCAAGTGGTCGATGATGAACTTGGCTCGTGAAACTAGCTCGTTAGCATCGTCTTCTTTCTTCGAGACAAACGCATTGAAGCGGCCATCAAAAAAAAGCGTGTCCCAGACATAGAGGCCAATAGTGTACCAGCTCATTGTCATCCGGCGAGATTTGGGCACAGCAAGTAGCGGATAGCGACTCCAGATTTCCGCATAAAGCTTGCCGTAATCACGCACAGGAAGCGTCTTTATTGGGTTGGCCTTATTGACTTGATCAAGCGAGTACACGCACTCAGTCAGAAAGGCCCAGGGATTATGCTTGTAGTAGTTCCAACGTTCGATTACGTTCACGAGCTACCACGACCAAAAAAGTTAGACAAGAACCAGGCACAAGTAGCGACAACTGCACTAACTACTGCATGAATGCCCCAGACTCGTCCACGAGCTTCAGCAAGCTGCCGATGAATCTCGGCAACTTCCTTGCGAAGATCGTCGATTTTGTTTTCCATGCGCCCAAAGTGAGTAACAAGATCGTCAATTCGCTTCTCACTCATAGGAGCCTCACTTCACGACGTAGTTAATCTTGCACGTGTAATTGATGTTGTTGGTATTACTCTGCGTGCCTCGAAACTCAAACTTATCATCGCTCGGACTAGCGCGTACTTGAATCGCTCCGACATTGTCTAGTGCAACACATACACCCACGGCGTCAGCAGGCACTGTGAAATCCGACGGGACTGGTATGGTCGTGCGAAACGAAAAAGGCAATCCTTCGTTGGTCGGATCAACACTCAAAAAAGCCGTCACTTCGACTTGATTTCCAATTCGGAAATATCTGAAAGAATCAGGAAAGATTGTTATAGAGGCGATGTTTGTTGTGTCCGATGTAGTGAGTGGGACATTCAGACGGTAATCAATCGACGTTACTCCAGACTTACCTTCGGCGCGAACTTTGTCATCGTAGATCACCGCTTGTTTCACGAGCGGTTGATACGTGTGAGTCGCGATTATGCAAGGTGTGAGAGCGATGTTTGCTGGCCGGGTTTCTCCCGTAACGTTTTGAAGATCACCGTCCGTTGTGGCCAGTCTCGTGGGTCCTGTCTCAATGGGAGATGGGTTGTATCCAGACATATACTTTAGCACCGACTGAACGGTACTACCATATCCCGGTACGGGGTTGTCTGCGGCGGTCATCAGATAGTACTGAGTGTTATGGTCCCACCCAAATGGGAGTATGTGCTTGTGAGAACTCAGGCTTTGTCCCTGTTTTTGACCAAGCGTTGCAGAGTAGACGACTCCGCTAATTGTTTGCGCGCCAGCGCCTCGAATGAAGATACCGCGAAGATCGGGCAGCGTATTCGAACCGCGTCGTGCGATTAGTGCAGAATACTCAGGTGGTATCGTCCCGCCGTTGGCGTGCAACGTACCAGCGGGACAAGTCGCTTGTTCTGTGTATATGATTGTACCAAGTAAGTCCGCACCTTGCCCAAGGCGCATGACTTGTTCGCTTTCGGTCGGATAGCGATACAGAGTCAGAGAGTGTGGCGTTGTCTCTACGGGATGTGCGCTTGTTGTATAAGCACGCCCAGATGAGTTGTTAACAAACGCTGCAAGTCTGAGTGAGACAGTTCCAGGAGATGTAACAGTAAACTCAAACGTGATTTCGTTTTGGTTGTTTACATGTGCATGCTCATTGACGCGATTAGCATCAAGGCGTAGCATACCGCCGGATTTCTCTGTGATAGTCGCGGTCCCGGAAACTCTAACGATGAAAAAGCAGTGGTTAGCTACCTCTGATCCAGGAGATGATGAGCACATGAATGCCCCCGCGTGAAACTTTGCAATGTATCGTCCAGGGGTTACGTTGAATTTCGCGCCAAAAATATCTGGTGTATCATGCGGTTGAGCCAAGCCTACAAGTTTTCGAGTAGCTGCGCCAAATGCCGTGGCGTGCACTACATCGACAGCCGAGGTTGAGTTAGTTGAAAAGTCTGCGTAACCCTCGAATAACGCCGCACCAACGAAAGTAGCTTGCGCAACAGTCCCAATATTGCGATTAGGGCCAAGGTACCAATCGTCTAACGCAATCAAGGGCTCATCAGCCGCAACAGACTTCAAGCAAGCTTGCACATTGCCAGAGTCAGGAAAAACAAACGAAAGCGAAACCGGAGCAAAAGAATCAGATGAAATGATTGTGCTGCTTGCAAGCACATTTGCACCGTCAGTAACGTAAAGCTCGTGAGTAGCAGTGCCGCTTGGAACTTTTACGCGCACAGAGAGTTCGCCATTTTGGCCTTTGAACATTTCTGGAATTGCAACTGCATCTGAGCAAAGTGTTTGGTCTGCATTGTTTGCGTCCCAAGTTGCGCCTCGCGAATAACCAATATTTGAGCCAGTTGCTTCAGCAAGAATTCCGCCAGAAGCTGTCCACGAAACAAGTCCAGCCTCAAAGCCAGGATTCTTAAGCATGTTTGTGTTGCCGGTCTCGATAAGCCCAGTTGTTGCGCTTGTCTTAGTTGCCTGGTGAAACGGCACCTCGAAGTTAAACGTAGTAGATTTGTTGCTATCGCTTTGGCCCTTGATTGTTGTAGGCGGAAGAGCCGCAAGCGAGAAAGTGCATTGAGCTAAAACAAGCAGAAAACAAAGCAAGTTGCGCATACTCATGTCCTTACGAGCCATTGAATGTAAAGTTCCTGTGTTCCACTTACTGCGGCATAACTAACATCAGCGCCGATCATGACTGTTTCTGAGCGGCCAGGCTCAAGCAGAAAGCCGCTTGTGCTGGATGCTGTGCCACCTACTTTGAAGCGAACATTATCGGAATTCGTGCTTGGCGCTTGAATCACAAAGCCAATTGCTCCAGCAGGAGCAGTGAAGCTACTGCCAGAACTGTCCACAGCAGTGTCTTCATCGAATACGCCAGAACTTGCTGGACCAACTTTCGCAGCAAGAGCTTGAAGATCTTCAGCAATTACCTGAAAAATTGTCTCACTAGATGAGCCGCCACTAACCTTAACATCCATGTCTTGGTCTCCAAGCGCATCTTGCGCTAGAGCTTACTTGCGAGCGCGCCGCTGAGCTTTCACAGTTGCTGCTTCACTCGCAAAGTCTTGTGTTGAGTTTACGCTCTTATGATTCGCGATTCTGCGAGGCACTCCTGCTGGCTCCACAGTTGGAGTAATAATGGGCTGACTCCAGCTAAAGAGACGAGGCTCAGGCTTAGGTTCACGGGATTTCTCCTTTGCCTCCCGAATCTCTCTTGTCCAGCCCTTGTTCGGTAACTTGTTCGGATCCTTGGCCAACAGCTTCTCCTCGTTTGCCGACGCGAAAATCTGTGCCCACATGGGCTTGCAAAAAAGCATCAACAGTTGCGCGAGCATAGTCCAGAGCCTTTGGATTTGTAGACTCGCCCAAGCGAGCCTCAATTTCGCGATAACGAGCATCAAGTTCTTCGGCAGCTCTACGCAGCTCTAGTGCAATTTCGCCCTGATGCTGAATCTGCTGTGTGGATTTTCCAGCTGCCTGGTCAGCAATATAGAAAGCGGCATCTAGGCGCAAACGCGGCGGCATTGCAGGATTTTCCATAATCGCAAAGATAGTGTCGATAGCAGAAGCATAGCCGACAGAGAAAGGAGATTTATCAGCAATTTTCGCCGCTTGCTCTACAGCGCGTCTTCGTAGACTAGTCCGCACAGTGAGCGGTGGAGTTGCAGACTGCCAGAGTTTTTCGCTGATTTCTGCTGGCTTAGGCAGACCAAGCTTCTGCATCTCGCGCAAGTCGTCCAGCGTGTAGCCGCTAGCAGCTAGCTCGTCTTCGCTTTCTAGTGACTCGCCAATCGTATCATGGCTCTCTGCATCGTCCAGCATGATAATAGCGCTAGAGAGCCAGAAAGCTGCTTGTCAAGGCGCAGAATAGCGAGACTGCAGGACTGCTAGTGCTGCTTTAGCTAGTGCTGCTTTAGTCCGTGCCGCTTCGCGACGCTCACGCGCCGCTCGCGTCACTAGTAGAGAGGGAGCGTGCAAATTAGCTGCAGTGGCGGGAGTTTGGCTGCAGCGCGTCAAAAACTTTTTTGGCATAAAGTTGGGGAAAGGCCAGGAGAGCATAAGCGTATTCGCGGCACACGGTGGGCCTGGGTACCCACCGGGTTGGCTCTATAGCGCGGCTTGTGTGGGGCCTGTAGGGTAGTAGCGGCCCCTCTGCACTGCGCCCGCTAGAGGGGCGATAAACGAATTACAGACACGAACCAGAACTCATTCCCGGGCGCCGGTCCCTGCACAAACCATGACGCAACCGCTTCTGTAACATAACACTACTTATCTACGATTTTTTGCAGCCACTGACTAGCGCGGTCGTGTCGCGCTGCTTCTTTAATTAATCTAGGGCCAGCATAATGCAGCGGCGCAGCAATGTCAACTGATTTCTGTTAATATAGCCATGTAGTTTTTTCAGTTTTTTCAGTTTTTTTCTAGAAAATGAACCCTATATATCGTCAGTCGTTTCAGCGACTGACGCAACGTTACACAATTTTCTCACCCTCTCTAACCCCTTGATTTAATTAGCTAATTTTAATTTCTATATGCATCGCGTCAAAATGATTTTTCGCGTATAGCATAATCTAACTTAGCGGAATCATTGCAGAATTAGTTTTCATTAGTTTTTTTTCCGGGCACTGCGTCAAAAATGAAAAAATGACCTGATATATATAGCAAAAAACCGGTGTTTGACTAGCAGACTGATAGACTGACGTGACAGAAGGGCCTCGCAAGCTATCGAAATCACTAGATTATTTAACTGCCCAAAAAATGAACAACATAATGCGTTATTATTGATGCATCACGGCTAGCCTAATGATGCACGGCGCATTACCTCAATGGTCTGCAATTTGTGCACAACTGACTAGAAGTTTTTCAGTGTTTTTCGTGTTTCTCGGCGCCCAAACTGAATTAACTAACAGAACAGACTAAACTGAGCTTGGCACGGGTTATGCTAATACTGTTTAGCAGAAAGCGCGTGCTGAACAGAGCACGCTAACCAAAAATAGGAGCATAAAATGATGAAAAACTCAGTATCAGTCTGTCAATTGGTTGAGGAATTTGCCGAGCAATTCTGCGACATTATGAGCGTCACGCGTGATGAGAACGAATCGCGGATAGCATGGTTTTTTGAGAATAATTACAACGGTTCTCAGTTTGTAATCATCTATGATCACTCGAACTCACTCCATCACCGTGACGGTATCCATATCGATCTACCAATAGATATTGATTCACTGAATTATGTCGTTGATTGCGCTTTGCGTCAGGGAGTTTCGATGATTTATGTCCATAACCAATCGTCATTAGTGAGGTGAAACATGAAAATCAAGCAAAACATGAGCTTAGAGCTGTTAGCTGAGGCCATGGGCCCTGATGCAACGATAGAGGACGCGCAAGTGATGCGTGAATTGCTCATCGAGCAATTCGACGGTCTCGATACACAGGACATCCCAGAAAACGAGTGGCTGAAACTGATTGATGAGATTGCGAAGCAGTAATGAGCTCCCCGCAATCGCGAGGATGACGAGAAACAAAAAATAATGAGGTGAAACATGATTACTTTCAGTCAGTTCAACGAAAATGATTTGCTGCCGGTTCTCCACTGGCGCGAAAGAATGGCCGAACCGCAACCTGCCTCTATACAGATTGACGCTAAAGAAAAAACAGTGACGGCGGCTCCATCGCTTTTCGTCTTTGTAAAGGGTGAGCCACCGGTCGGTGGTTTTTATATGCATCATCGTGAGTTCCTGATACCGAATAACATCACCGGGCGGGCACTCAATCGTGTTTTTGGGGACGCGGAATTCCGCCGCTTATGCGAGCGCATCATCAACGGTTTTCATCATTTTGGTTTCTATTACGAGGACGCAGAAGTGGCAATGGATGAATTAATACAGTGGCTCAAAACGAACATCACTGACGCTGATTGCGCTCAGTTTATGTCCGCCAGAAATTTCGTGCGCAAACACCGCCGCACATTAGGGATCACTGCCGAAACCAGCAACGAAGCGATCGCAGAGATGGCCGAAACGGTTTGCGCGGAGCTTGCCGCCGACAATCGGGCAATCGCTGGCGGTGTCGAAGCGCTAGCACAAGAAATGATTAGGTATAGAAACAGCTGGCCAGCTTTTTTTTGATCAGCTGGCTAGCTTTTTTGATCAGCTAGCCAGCTGATCGGTGTGCTCCTATAGCGATAGTAAGATCAAAAAAGGAGAAAAATCATGTATTATCTGAGCGCTTTTTTCGACAACAAACCACAAGCGGTTATTAGGTTCGAAACTATCGAAGCAGCACTGAGGCACGCTCGTGGATTGTACGATGAAAAATCAAATTACGTCACGCTCTCATTGAGTATGCAGCTAAACAAAGACGGTTTAATCAATTGTGTGACAGGAGAGATTGATTTGTCAGACGAGCATGATGTCAGGTTTTTTTCCCTAAGAAACGGCATGAAAAAATTAGTTTTCATTATTGATTCAGAGCAATCGTTTGCTGACGGTCTGTTTGAGTTAGCCGCTGAGGGCAATCCGCTGCCAGTCTTTCGGAGGGACCATGAAAGATCTAGCTAACAGATACGGTATTCATTCAATGAGCGACCTAATAGCGCATTACGAACGAAAAACTAACGGTCTATGGTTTGACGCCGAAACGATGAGGTTTTTTAGGTCGCGACTTTCCGGTCGATTGCACTATGGACGAGAAAAGATCTACTTCTGCACTAGCGAGCGGAGACGGTTTGGCTCGCGGCGCTACTCGGTACGGGCTTACTCGCCTGAAACCGGCGAGATAGAAACGATCGGAGATTATCAGCAGTATGAATCGCTGGCAGCAGCACATAAAGCGGCTAAGCGGCTGGCTGACGAGGAGCGAGCCAGCGAGATTTTAGGACAGTGACAATTTTTGTCAGTGACAATTTTCGTCAGTGACGATTTTTGGCGGTGACAATTTTTGGCAGTGACAAATTTCGTCACTGCTCAAAAAGCGGCATTGCCCAAAAAAGTGAGAAGTGCTGTGCAATTGCCAGCTAGGCAAAATTAGTTGCCATCGTTGTTTCGTACGCGCAACCAAGGTTGCGCGCTGACTGCTGACTGCTACGCGACAAAGCGAAAGGAGAAGGCCGATGAAACACAATCCAAGCATCCCGCCAAGTGAGTTTCTGCAACGGCGGTTCAAGACTAAGCGCCCGATCATGCCAAACGAATATGACGCTTACGAGATAGCCAACGGATACGAGATTGAATGGACCGGTGACGGCGAAAATTATGTCGTTAATCGCCACTGGTTCGATTGGGACGTTGGCCATGTCTCCGACACTGATTTGTTCATGGGCTCGCTAGATGAGTGCGCTGATTTTATAGCTCGAGAGTTAGGCATTTATGAGGACGACTAAGCAGAAGCTGTGCCGTGGTCGGAAGTCGCAAAGGAGCTAAACAATTAGAGATTAGTCTTTTGCAGCGTCACTGGCACCTGCCAGCTATCAAGGGAGTGTCCCAAAATGAGTCACCAAGTTGGCGAATTTGAGCACCTCTTAGCGCAGTACAAGATTCGAGTGCGACTACGACGCAGTCATGATTTACTGGATAGTATCATACACGAATTAAGTGTTGCTTTACACGCGACCAAGGTAGCGCAGTCGGGCGAAGTGCAAGCGCAACTAGCCCCGTTAAAGCTAGAGCTAGAGCAACTTCTTGAAGCAGCCAGTGCGCTAGCTAGTCGCGTAAGCAAGCTTATGCATGAAAGCCAAAACAAAAACTGATTAGGAGAGAGTGCAGAGATAGGAGCATGTATGGTTAAAATTCCAGCTCAACCACTAATCGCAGACCGCCAACTAGAAGTCTCAGAATTCAACAAATTCCGGATGCGATATAAGCCGGAGAACGACCTAGCAAAGCTTTTTGCCGATCTGCTGCGCGTGAAAGTTTTTGAGCGCAGGCATATCGACGGCATCAAGCGCTTAGGTTTTCGTATCGTGGTCAAGCCTACAGAACCAAAAGAGCTCTAACCTACAAGGAAAGGAGAGGAGATTATGCGTTTTATGTTGCTTGTTTTCGCATTGCTAGCGCCGCTTTCCGCTAGTGCCCTCACAGATTATTCTTGTGTGAGCGATTGTCTGCGCAAAGGGCGCCTCATAACCTACTGCCAAAGCAAGTGCAGCTACAGCAGTCCAGGAGTACAAATCATGCCAACCGCCCCTAACCGAATGGATTTTTCCTGCATGAACGACTGCGTGAGCAAAGGTCGTATGATTGGTTATTGCCAACGGAAGTGCAGCTACTAAGCCACTAACCACAGGGCCTTTCCTCACTGCTTGCTCCTATGCGCGACCAAGGTTGTGCACGCACGAGAAGCTGCTTGCCAAGTCGCTTCCAATGTCTAACTAGTTGTTTCAGCTGGCTAAATTACTTCAGTCGCGCTTGTTTTTTCCGTGAAGAAAGTTTTTTGTTGTCTTTACAAACCAGACTGAGCTAGATACTCAAACAGCTTGATTGACTTAAACCAACCACAGTGAGGCCAAGGCACAGTGGCAAGACCGCGTAAAGATTCACCAGAAGCAAAAGCAAAACGACAAGCAGAGTTTTTGCTGGTTGCGCAGCGAATAGCTCGCGATGTGCAAAGACACTGGGAGATTTGGCGCAAGCCGCTTTTCTACAGAACACTAGTACCGCGTTACTCGCGCTATCTCCCGAAAGGCTATTACAATGAGTTTCGCGAATTCCTGATGAATTCGCCAGAATTTGTCTACATCGCGACCGGCGAGAAACACGGGACGCAATACGTGTTTCCTGCACTCGAACCGAACGGAATTCAGTTCGACGAGATAATGGCAATTTTGAAAGAGCTGGACAGTGTCCCACAAAAGCAGAAGCGGGGAAACCCTTTCGCTGCGTCAAGGGGCTGAAACTACTGGCTTTTTGAGTAAATTTTAAGAGAAATTAACGCAAGCAGTTAGGACTATTAGTCTGTGTAACATAATATAACTTACTAGACTAAAGTCCTGCTGTTTATAAATCAGAATTGTTTAGCTGCACTAGCCAAGAGGTGGGTGGCTTATGCCAGGACCCGAAAAACCAAGAAAGCCTTACCAGGCACTAGGCGATGAGGCAAAAGTAGAGGTCAGACGCTTAGAACGTGACGAGTGGGCCAGACAGACACTGCAGGACATAGGGAAATCTTTCAGCAGGCCCGGCATGAAATACCTAGGCTCTGCAGCTTTTCATGTCTACGCCGTAGGAAGTGAGCTGCTAGTTGCGCCTAAGGAAGTGAGCATCATTAGCCAAGTGCACCTGGGTAATGTAAGCGAAATGAGCGCCGAATTCGCTACACGAGAATTTGTGAAGCGAGTCCGAGCTGCATTCACACGCGAACCAAGGTCGATAGACCCGAACTACAAGGTTGAGAGCGGCCTATGAAGAAGAAGGCAGCAACTCGCAGAAGCGAAACTAGTCGGGTGATGCGTATTAGCGGAGAAAACTATGCCGCTTTTACGCAGCTAAAAGAACGTTTCGCTAGAAAGCACAAACTGAAGAAAACAACTTACGACGAGTTCATGGCTGAGCTGCTCAAAGTAGCTCGCATGTTGCTTGATGGTACTGAAATCTATGTCGTTGAGAATCGAGTTTTCGAGGACATAGCAGAAGCAAGAGGTGAAGCAATTTTGAATGCAGTTCGCAAAGGGGAGCCGCCAGTGATGCCGCTTATTTGCATAGTCGTTGGACGCGACCAAGGTAGGACGGCATGAGTGCAAGCCGCGAGACGATCGGACCAAGGCTCTCTAGTTTCGCAGGCAAACCAGAAGAGTGGCTTGCCTACGTGAAGAGTCTACGCACTGAGCGACCAAGCAGTGCTAGCAAGAGCGTGCCAGAAGTTTCTGTGCACTGGGGTAAACGAGTGCTAGTGCGCTTTAGCCGTCCTAGGCGAGAAGTCACTGAGCGTGAGCTAGAGCTCCTAGCCGCTGAGTACAAAAAGCCAGTTGCCGAATTACGAGATCTGTTTACGAGCAGAAAGATTAGAATTCTCGACAGTGAAGGGAATCAGACCAATGCAAAACCAAAACGAAAGCGCACAGGCAGACCAAAAGCCAAAGCGGATGCTGGAGATAACGAGACTTGAATCTGGCAAGACTCGCTTGGCAATCAATTTCAGCAGCTTAGACTTGCTGCAGACCTGCCTGCGCAAAAGCTACTATTCGCTAGTGCGGGGACTGCGCAACGAAAGTTCGCCAGCTCCTGCATTCGGCAAAGCGGTGCACAAGGGACTAGAAGTTTGGTACTCACTGCCTGCTAGCGAACGTAGTCTAGCAAGTACTGCCCAAAAAGAGCGCGCCGAACTCATGGCTTTCGGGCACTCGCTAGAAGAACCTGCAGATTACGGAGCACTCGAAGCAATTCGCCAAGCAGTCCTCACTGGCTACGATGTACTCAAAGACTTGCCAAGCGAAGACAAGCGCAGTCTCCAAAACCTAGTGCGGATTCTTGTTGCTTACTTCAAGCATTATGTGAGCGATGGCTTAGAGATTGTCCGTGACGACCAAGGACACCCATTCGTTGAGCGAGATTTCGAGTTTACGCTTTTTGAGAATGAGCAGCTAGAAATTCGTTTCTTCGGCACTATCGACATGATCCTTCGCGATGTGCGCTCTGGGCTAGTCATGCTTGCGGACCACAAAACTACAAGCAAACTAGGTTCTAGTTTCTACGATCGTTGCAAGCCTAATCACCAGTACACTGGTTATGTGCTGGGTGCCCAGCGCTCTCTTGGCCTGACCACCAATTTGTTCATGGTCAACGGTATCTTTGTCGGCAAAACTCAACAGTTTGCTAGACAAGTTACTAGCCGGGACGCTGAAGACTTTCGAGAGCTAGAAGCTACCGCACTCTACTTCGCTAATCACTGGCATAACGCAATCGAAAAATTTGAGTCCGGCCTAAGTTTCGAGGATTGCTTTCCACAGTCTGCACCAAACGCTTGCACTATGTGGGGTAAGTGCGACTACTACGACATCTGCAGTGTGCCAGCGAAGTTGCGAGAGAACATAATTAGGGCCAAGTGGCCTGATTGCGAAGAAAATAAATAAAAAAGGCACTGAGACGGCCAAGTACCCAGTGCCTCAAGGCCTCACGCCTGCTTGATTGACACGACAGCGAAAGGAGACTGTAACATATGGCAATTTTTGTCGACACGCAAGAAAAAGAGCATCCTCAGCTTACCTTTAGGCAAGTGTGCGGAATCACTAGAAAATCAGCAGAGCAAATTTGGCAAGAGATTAAGCCGCTGCGCGAAAATGGCCACACCAACGAAGAAATCGCTGCAATTCTTGCTAGCAAAGGCATCAGAGGCCCAAAAGGCGGTACCATAACTCAGGGCGAAGTGAGTCGCATTGCGCTTCGCTTTGGGGGCGAGTCAGTCCGCAGGAAAAAATTCAGCAAAAGAAAACGAAGCAGAAGCAAAGCAACGAAGCTAGCTCAAGCCGCGTCCAGTGTTGCTCGCGCAACCAAGGTTACGGACGCAAATGCTGACCAGCTCATCACGACTATTGCCAATGTGGCGACTAGCAACATCGCACAAGAGACCAAGATTTCGTTAGTCAAGCAGCTAGCCGGATTACTCTAAGCTAAAAAGTAAACAGAAACAGTTTATTAGGCAGTACTAGCGTAGTGCCAAGGGGATAATTTTATCTAAGAAGGTGGGGCAGTCCATGCGAATTGAGCTTACACTAGATCTAGGAGAAGTCGAAGTCGAGACGGACTCAGGCCACTATGAGCTAGAGCACATCTGGGTCAATGGCGAAGACTTCATCGACAAGACCGCGGAAGAGCTAGTGCTAGCTTGTGTCGGACGAGCCGAATACATGCGGCTAGTAATTGCTCGCGAGTACGAGCTAGCACGGGAGAAGCGCCGATGAGCTTTGAGCCAGGAGCAAAAGTCATTTACTATCGCTACAGGAGCAAGACTGGCGGCAGTCGCTGGTACAGGAGCGCTGAGAAGCTACTCGCTACTGTTGTGCGCGTGAGTGTTTCTGGACGTGCAACAATTCAGCTTGAGGACGGATCCTTGCGAGTCGTTGACACGACTAACCTAAAACTAATTAGCGAAGGAGACAAACCATGAATATGCGAGAGCTGGCGCTCAAAGTGTGTGAACGTGAAGGCAAGAAAGTCCAGCTGACTATTGGGCAAGTGAACGAAGTGCTGGCTGTGCTCTCGGACATTATTCACGAGCAAGGCGAGGAAAAACAGGCAGTGTTTGCACTGCTTGAGCGAAACGGAGAGCGCAGAGCAAAGCGGCGAGAGCGCAAAGCGCAGAAGGGACAAGCCAATGACTGAAGTATTCTTACTGCTAGCTGCAGTCCTGCTAGCTGTTGCAAATGTAGTTTTCTTTTTCTCAATGTCTGAGCGCCTTCGCGCCTACGAAAGTCTGCTCAAAACACTAGACAAGCGACTTGAATTGCACGGAAGTAGGCTCAATTATCACGGCAATTGGCTAATTGAACTAGAGGCTAAAACAAGAGGGAAGCAATGAAAAGGCTACTGGTGCTAGCAAGCTTCTTGCTTGCTGCTTGTGAGTGCGAGCAGGACGAGCTTCACGGACATTTATTCACTGACCAGAAGGGCTGCGCCTACGTGCTCATGCAGTCGCAGCATCTTTGCAGGACCAAGCTTGTGCGCGTGCAGAATCTTGAGTGCGCCGAACAGTGAGAAGCTGGATGTCACGGTAGTTTTAAGTAATGGCTGCCGTTACGCGATCTCACACGTAACTGCTAAAGAACTTCTTGCGGCAATCGTAGCGCAAGCAATCGGGGTAAAAGGAAAATGCATCTAGACGAGTTTGGATTGCCAGTGCAAGCAGATGGCGATGCTAACGATCAGCTTCAGCGCGTGGGGATGATCGCAACAAGATTTGCACTGTCTAACGAGGACAATTTTAACGGCCCACACATTTATTCCGTCTGCCACTTAGGTTTGCTTGTGTTGCTGCAAAAGCGGCCAGGAATCTACGTTCGCCATGTTGACGGAGACCCGGCGAATGTCTCAGCGGACCAACTCATTAGCGCTCTTTGCTACTGGATTGCTTCTCGAAACATTAAACAAGCTGGCTTGATGTTTCTTCGCTGCATTCAGCGACTGGGCTTTGCGCAGAACTATAAGGATGGCTTAAGCAGCAAAGAGCGCATCAAGATTCCCGACTTCATGCTCATTCGGGCGCTGCCGTTATTTGCGCGAGCGCACTGGCTCCTCTATCCGGTCGCTCTTGTTGCAGATGTGCTTCTCGTGCTCATGGTGCTATCAGCTTGCGGTCCCGTGTGGCGCGATGACCGTGGCTTCACGAAGCGTACTCCTGATGACGTAGACGACAACAACACAATTATGACTCTCGCTGTGTGCGCAAAGCGAATGCCAACACCGCTATCGTGGCTTGCTTGTCGTCTCTACGGAAAATTTCGCCCGTGGAACTTTGGCTGTCGAGAAACAACCTGGAGTGGTGAAGTTAGGACGATACGGCTTAATGCTTATCACCCGGTCTATGGCGCGCTCCGCTGGTATCACCGGGCAGAATCAGGCGGCAATCCTGAAATTGCTGAACTTTGGAGACCTATTTGCGAGGAGTTGTTTGAATAAATAAAATCAGGAATCCGGCAGCGACTAAACGCGAGGGGATTAGGGATGAGTTACTGAAACGAGGACAACATGAGCGATGAACGACTTCTTTTCAAATGCACTATACCCGGTAGACCTGCGGTGAAGAAAAATCAGCAAAAAGTGGTGAGACGATGGGGACAGACACGTGTCGTGTACACGCAGCAATTCTACGAATGGGAGCAAAGAGCATTGTTTGAAATGAAACGAGCGATGCTTGGAATGGACACGATACGAGAACCGATTGAAATGAAAATTCATTTCACGCTCGAAAACGGACGATCTCTGCCTGATTTGTCGAATCTTTTAGAGGCGCCACAAGATGCTCTAACGAAAGCAGGCGTGATTGAGGACGATAGTCTGATTCAAATTATCAATGCAACGCGTGTTTATGGAAATAAGAAGAAGCCGCTTGAGCCGAAAACGGAAATAGAACTTTATGCATTGGAGAACGAATGAGCGAGCGAAAGCAGTGGGGCACTTGGTTCATTTATCCGGTCAACGAAGAAAAAACGAGAGGGTTTGCATACCGCGAATTGCGAGATGATGAAAGCAAGCGGCTGTGTTTAAAAGCTTGTGAAGTCTTGCCTGGCGAGATCACGCTGACTCGAGAAGAGTTTCGAGAAGCATTCGCTAAAGCCTACGCGACACTAGAAAACGCCAACAAACAGCTCGATGCTACTCTTGGATTGACGATTGAGCGTATCCTGTTTGAGTCGGAAGGGAGCGAACAATGAGCCAAGACGTTTTGGCAAAACAGGCGCTGAAGGAGCTTGAATGATTGCATTGCTGCGAAACCTGTATAACTACATCTATATTCGCCTAACGGGAAAATGTCCTTACGATGGCACGTTCCTTTACGACCCAACGACTAATCCAAAACTTGTTTTGAGAGAGTGTGAGAAATGCGGAAAAGTATGGTTTCTTGAGAGGAAAGAGATTCGCAGGATGTGGGGTGAGGAATGAGCGACAAATCCGAAATCCGTGAACGACTGAAAAATCTGATTGGCGAAGGGCCAAAAGAGTTTCACACGAGTGCTGACAAGAGAGTGTTCGAGCTGTGGTTGAGCAGACTGCTGGATCGCTTGGCTGAGAATACAGAAATAGTAGACGCGCTCATGGGCAAAAAGCGGCGCGACCGTACCGCGCTCGCTGATCGCATCGAACGTGAGGGGATGGGATGAGTGATGAACAAGCCGGAAGTAACGAAATGCCCAATGTGTGGAACTGAATGCCTCGTTGAAGGTAAAACGACGCTTCATTACAAACCTGCTCGTGAAACAAAGATTCAGCGACTGAAAGAGCAAGTAGAGCGACTGCGCGAGCTCGCAATCAATGTGATTTTGTTCGGGACGGCTGCGATTGTAATGATGATAGCGATTGCTGTTTTCTGGGGACTCATAATTTCAACACCTCTCGGTATGTGAGATGCGCTCAACACGATGCCCGTACTGCAGAAAGCACGTGAAACCGATTCCGAAACCAAACTCGCTCGTGTGTCCGAAGTGTCGCAAGTGCTGGTCGCAAGACCGCGGACAAATGACAATACATATCGACATCTCGCGGCCAGCTTGTCGCTCATTGGATAGCAGCTACGGCGCTTGTTAATCATTTTTAATAGCAAAGTGATCAATAAGGCGCCTTGTTGTGAATGGGTGAGCATCAAAATGTTTCCCTGCCCTCGGCGATGTTGAGCAGCGCCGGAAAGACCAGCACCGCTGAGCGGCGCCCGCTGGACCGCTGGCAAATGGCATTGTATATCGACCCGCCAAATAGACCGCCAGGACGTATCAAAATAAGATCAAAGCGCTGATCTTATTCGCGCAGGCAGCATAACTACGCGAAATCACGTGGGTTTTTTGAGCATGGAAAAAATTACGTTCTGCAGCATTCTTTTGTTGATTTTTGCGAACAGTGTTCGTATACTGAATTTGTTGATGCGCAATGGTGCCGAAACAAAAAACCTAGCGAGGTGAAAAAATGAAAATCGAGAAAAACATGAGTTTAGATCTTTTGACTGAGGCTATGGGCCCTGATGCGACAAGAAAAGAAGCTCGAATAATGCGAGAGCTCCTCGTTGAGAAATTCGACGGATGCGATACGAGAGATATTCCGGAAAACGAGTGGCTCGGGCTTATCGATAAAACGGTCGAGATTCTCGATGCGCGCAGGCGCGAGGGTGCTTTAGACCGGCGAAAACTGAAATTCGATTTAGATTTTAATTTGGTCGCAGGCGAACAGAAATTCTACTCAGTAACGGAGCTGCGATGGTGGGCTTATAGACTGTTTAAAAACTACGACGGCGACTACCTCGATGAAGTGGTCGAACAGGTCGTGAGTTATGTTCTATCTCACGATGAGTACCGATACTACGGCGGATACGGAAGGTATGTTGATATGACTAAGATTTTCCCAGACAAAGCCACGTTTCTAAAAATCGCATTCGACGGAATTTATGATTGACACTAGTCCCCGCACTCGCGGGGATGACGGGAAACAAAACATGCGAGGTGAAAAATGAAATTTGAAACTTTTGGCGAGCTCCGAGAGTGGGTCGAAAATCGACTCAATGAAATTAGCGGCGGTGAGCTTAGCACGTATGAGTTCGATGCCAACCAGGCAATTGCAAACGTAGCTGAGTACATAATAACTCGCGAGGGTTTTCAGTTCGGGAGCGAGTTCGACATAGCGTTTTTGACGGACGATTTTTTGTGGGACATTGCGACCGGCAAAACGACGTTTGATCGAAAAAAATACTACAAAGTTCGCTCGATCGAGCAAAGCGGCGAGACATACAAAATTAGTTTAACTGAATGCGCGAAAATTTTTTGGCGAGACGGTTGTTTTGTCGATGGCGCAATTGGCACGCTAGACAAACGCAACGCTGAAACAATCGACATTGTAGTGTCGGAGAGTGGCCAACTTGTCTCGGGCATTGCGTCCAACGAGCTAGTGGAGCTAGCAAGGCAAGCAATTTTGATTTTCAAAAACGCAATCGGGCAAGCAGAAGACATTGGTTACGACGAGGAGTTAGTGCGTGAGTTTTTTGCCAGCGGCGATTGGCAGATTCGTGACGGCCAGGTTTTCACCAGTTGTGGATGTGAGCGCTGTAAGTGTTGCGAAAACCAACGAAGGTATGGCGAACCGCTGATGGCAGCGTTTTGAGTGAGAGTGAGGTGTGCATGTCTACTCAAAAAAAGTTCAGGTCACCAACACCCGCAGAGGTCCGTAGGGCTCGCGAAAAAGCCGGTCTCACGCAAAAAGAAGCTGGCGCTTTGATTGGAGCGACTCTGCGCGCTTGGCAGTATTGGGAAGCTGGCGATCGAAAAATGGATCCGGCAAAATGGGAGCTGTGGCAACTCAAAATCGCTCAGAAATAGTGCACGTGTCTCTATTTTCCCAAAATGCGTGAAAAGCCTCAAGGCGCGCTTCATCAGCGCGCCATCGTTTCTCGACCTCGCTCATGAGCTTCGGTTCATCGACATGCGAGGAAAGGATTTGAAGCTCAAGACACATACTAGGCGGCATTGGTTCGTCGAGGAAGAGGAGCTTTTCGGATATCAGGAAAATAGCGAGGATGAGCTCGATCATGCGATCATTTGCTCTTTCGCTAGCTTCTTCAGGTAATCTCTGAATTTCGGCATAGGCATCGAAAGCGAGGCACCCGGATCTTGCTTGTCGCCCCTTTTCCCAGCTTCAGCTCGAATCTCATCGTGACCAACGACGTTGTCGAAACTGAATTCAGGATTCACCTGCTTTGCCCAAAGACAGAAATTGATTAGCGCTTTCTCCTGCGCCTCTGTGTACGCTTGGTATTTCCCAGGTACGACGTAACCGTCGCCTGCTTTCGCTTCTCGGAACGGACCTTCTTTCGAATTCAATCCCCAGCAACAAATTTCCATCCCGGCAAAAACATCGCTTACCGAAGAGCGACCTTTCCACTTCGATACACCTGCATGAGATCCCCAATGGCGTAGAGGATCGAAACCTTCGGGAATATAAATCTTCCCAGCTTCGTCCATAACCATACATCCCAAGCCGTGCTTTGCGAGATACTGCACGACTGCACGAGCGCTTGCTGGAGTTCTTCCGCTTACCGTGTAGTGAACAACGAGGCCAGAGAATTTCCCGCTTGGGGTTTTGTAAAACCCTCGGTCAGCATAGCGAACTCCTCGCACAACCACAAACTCTGGCTCTGTTACGTTAGACACTGGAATCACTGGCGGCGCTGATGGTCTTTCGATATCAGGCAAAACTGCGGGCTTCTCCGCTCCGATGTGGATGAGCGCTTTTGTTATTTCGTCGTGGGCGAGTTCAGGCTTGTTATTCTTCACAGCCCAGCGGGCGGTCCAGAGGATTTCGGCAAGGTTTTTGTCCATATTACCGCCTCTTAAAAAAACCGATGATTTTTCTAAAAAGCCAATCAAGCACTACCACACAGCCAAATCCGACAACAGCAAGCATTACTACAGCCGAAATGAAAACTTTTAACGTGTCTTGAAAATCCGATGGTAAATCCATTTACCGGCACCTTTCTCTCGCAAGTTCAATGAGAAGCTTCACGTATTCTTCAGAGCGCTTGTAGTCGTTCGCGCTTAAGCACTGAGCTGCTTTCATGCGAGGATCACTGGCTTCTAACTTCATGCGCTCTTTGGTTTTTGTATTCACGCAGTAGAAAGCTCGTGGACTTCCGTTCCACTGGCACTGCCAAATGGCAGGAGGCTCGGGAACATTAACTCCGCACGCTGAAAAAAGAGCGACGCTAGCGAGGCTTATTAGAAACAATTTTGTTTTGCGCATTCCAAATGTCCTCGTCGGTTTCAGCGGCAAGAGACTCGTCGACCGCTTGTTCGAGAGCCTCTTGCCTTTTTGCTGCTTCGATTTTTCGCTGCTGTTCAATCCAGTTCTGCAGGTACTTAAACAAATCAATCAGCGCCCGCAGGACTGAAATAATGCTCATCAGCTTACTAAGCATCAGGCCGCCTCAAGCTCAGCTTTGATTTGCGTAAGCATCTCCGGAACGACTGCAAGAAGAGCAATGATGTCTTCGAGATCAAGTTCAGCAAGCTCCTTTGGCACTGCTTCAATGCCCTCGATGCCTGCAGCAACTTTCGCTTTAAATTCCGCATCTCCCATGAGCTTTGCTGCAAGTGCAGTCGCATCCTCAAGCTGCACTCCGTCCTTTAAGCGCTTAGCAACGAATGCGCCCAAGACTGCAAGCGCCAAGAGAGCTTCCTTCGTTTCTTTAACTCCATGCAGGCCTGCCATAAACACTCCTTGTTTTCTCTGTTGGGATAGACTTCTTGTCTAATAGTCAGGTTTGCCAGTTCGTATTCTCCCTTGGCGTAATGCTGAATTCCAGAAACTGAAAAATTGTAGCTCGCAGCAAGTCTGTGTAGCGCGGAAGGTTTTCGCAAAAGCTTGCTGCATCAATCGTGAATCCTAAAATTTTCTGTTGCGAATTCTTTCGGTGGCCCCTTAGCGTTTTTTGTTGCTAGCAGTGATG
>Ga0207864_1000731_pt1 | contig 41750 bp, 42 predicted proteins | sample HigsolmetaAR202D_FD_184834 | JGI IMG/M metagenome (GOLD analysis project Ga0207864, IMG submission 184834) | Ionic liquid and high solid enriched microbial communities from the Joint BioEnergy Institute, USA - AR20-2-D (SPAdes) (version 2) ...
TTGGTTAGTAGTGTTGTAGTTGTTTGTTATTGGTTAGTAGTGTTGTAGTTGTTTGTTATTGGTTAGTAGTGTTGTAGTTGTTTGTTATTGGTTAGTAGTGTTGTAGTTGTTTGTTATTGGTTAGTATTAAAAAATATTTATATGAAAAATTATGCTTATTGTAAAAATTTATTTTAACAAATTTTTACAATAAGCGTAATTTTTAAAAAAATTTATTTTAAATTTTTTATTTTTTTCTTTTTCATTTAAATTTAATAAGTATAAAATGTATGAATAATATGTAATTTTATAAAATGAGTTATATTGTTTTGAAGTTAATAAATAAAAATCAATATATTGATTAATATAATTATAAGGAATAAATGAAAATAATAAAATATTTAAACTGTTAAAATAAGTTAAAAAATTAAAAAAATATTCATAATCAAATACAATTAAAAATTTAACTTTATTTTTTTTTAAAAAATCCTGATATATAAAAAAAAATTCTTGATTTTTTAAAAACTTATGAGATAAATTAAATAAATAATTATACTTAATTACTTCAAAATCATTGAAAAATAAATTTTTAAAAAAATTATTTTTATAATTAAAATCTAAGCAAACAAATTTATAATTTTGATTTAATAATAAATATAATGAATTAAAAAAATTTTTAAAAGATTTAATTAAATAATTATTTAATTTAAATAATCTATAATTACTTAATATAACAAAATTACTTAAAAAAAAATAATAATCATAATATATTAAATTTGTTAAAGCTACAAAAAAAAAATCTTTTTGAAAATTAATAAAAAATTTAAAATTTGGTTTTTTAAAAAAAATTAAATTTTGCAAATTCTGGACATTCTCACCTAAAAAATTTAAAAATTATAATTTATATTATAATATTAAATATACTAGTAAAAACAAAAGATAAGCCTACACATAAGCATATAATGAAAATTTCTTTAAAATTTAAATCAACTGGTAATTTATCTTGATTTTTCATACTTAAACCAAAAATAACATTAAATCAACATTTGCTAAAACCTATTAAACCAAAAAAATTTGCACCAAATAACAATAATAAACAAGTAAAAGGAGCAGTTTCCATTAAACCAGCATAAATATATAACTCACTTACAAATTTAATAGTACCTGGTAATCCAGAATATAAAACAACCATAATAATTAAAGCTATTCCTAAATTAGGTGTTGTGTGTATAATACCAGAAATTTCTGAAACTAATCTAGATTTATAACGACGTTGAATACAATCAACAAGGAAAAACATTAATGGTGATAATAAAGCATGTGTTATACATAACATAACACCACCTATAAAACATAATGTATCACCTCAAATAAAAACTAAATACAAAAGACTCATTTCTTGAATTGTACAATATGCAACAAGTTTTTTTAAATCAATTTGACCTCACATTTTGAACGAAGCATCTAAAACACCCATAACAGCAAAAATTGAAAAAAATGAAGTATCTAAAGAACCCCCTAATAAATTAGATATTCTATAAAACCCGTATATAGCACTTTTTACTAAAAATCCACTTAGAAAAATAGAAAAACCTGCTGGAGCTTCAACGTGAGTTTTTGTTAATCAATAATGAAAAGGTCAAATTGGAATTTTAAAACCAAAACCTAAAAATATTAAAAAATAAATAAATCATATTTCTTCACTAGTTAATGATATATAGCGTAATGCATTAAATGATGTTGACCCTGTAATACTAATTATGTATGAAATAGCACATAAAACTAAAAACGAACCTAATTGGGTTCATATTAAAAAATATAATGAAGCTTGAATACCTCTCTTATAAGTTGAAGTGTAATAAACAAATAAAAAAGAAGGTATCATTAAGCTTTCATACAATAAGAAAAAAAATAAAAAATCAGTAGTAATAGTAAATAAGTATATAACTAATACTAAAAAATTACAAATAAAAATAAATCTCATATTTTTATAATAAAATTGTGAATCAAGACACAAAAAAGAAATAATACCAACTATGTATGCTAATATTATAAAAATATACCCAAAAAATTCAATTGAAAATTTAAGAGAAAAAAATGAAAAAAAAACATTCTTATAAAAAAATAAATTTGGTTCAAAAAATAAATTTTGATCAAATATATAAGAATTATTATGTATAAAAAAAAATTTTATATAAACTCAAAATGAAAGACTATGTATTATAAAAGATGCTAATAAAGTTGAAGCTAAAACTAACTTTACAAAACTACTACTACTATAATTTTTAAAAAGAAATTGAAAATTAAAAAATTTTGAAAAATATCAAACTATTAATGAAAAAAAAATTCCAAAAAATAATAAAAAAAAATTATACTTAAATAAAGATGGAAGAAATATTAATTCATATATATTACCCATAATTCCTAAAAGGAGTTAAAATTAATTATAATTAAATAAGTATTAAAAAAAAAAATAAAATTATTTAAACGTTAACAAAACCTACATTAAATTAACAATAAAAAAACAATTAAAATTAAAAAATATTTAAAAAATTTAAAATAAAAATCTTCAAAAATTCAGTCTTTATAAATATACATTATATTATTTAATTTCATACCGTTTAAACCTTGAATAAAATATAAAACATTTCGAGAATATTTAAATTTAAAATAACGAATATTCACATAAGTCCATATATTTAATTTAAATAAAATACTAGGTGTATCGTTTATATTATTTCAATATTTATATATTACATTAAACAAACTATTCTTGCTGGGATTCGAACCCAGATTTATGGGGTGAAAACCCATTGTCCTTACCCTTAGACGACAAGAATTATAATAAATTTATACAAATTTAATATTACAAAGATCCAGCAAAAGAAGCAACAAATTTTTTTCTTTTAATTTTACGAACTGAAGGTCCTAAAACTTCCTTCCCTTTTGGTGATAAACGTTTTTTCAATAAAACAACATTATTTTCTTTAAAAAAAAATGAAGTACCATCATTATTATTTATAATAAATTTAGTTCTAATTACAATACCTTTTATTTTAGATTTTTTTTTTATTCAATTATTGGGTGCAGTTTTTTGAACACTTGTTTTAACAAAACCACCTACACTGCAAGATTTACGATTAAAACCTCTATATAAATGAAAAACTTTTACTGTATCAACACCACATTTATCGGCTGGTATTAAAATTGATTCTTTTAAAATAATTAAAAATTAATTAACCTTCTTTTTAAAAATTCTAGTACTAGATGGATGATTTTCTTGATCTACTAAATTTTGTTTTCTCATAAATATGAATTTTACAAAATCTTTAAAAAAATCAAAAATTAAAAATAAATCATGATAGTTATTTAATTTATTTATTCTATTAAATTTATTAATATTAACACATAATAAACTACCAATTAATAACAATAAACCAATAAAAATAAACTCAAAGCTATTAAATCTATAATAACCTAAAAATAAACCATAAAGATCAGTTAATATATCAGATCAAAGAGCTTCATAAAAATCATCTCACAAATAACTTGTATTAACCAATCCTGATGGTAAAAAAAATTCCAATTCAGATGGGAATACATAAAAATGACTAAATATAATAAATAATAATAATAAACCGTAATACTTATACGAGTAAAATTTTACATGTACTTGAGAAATATTCCCGTACACGTTTAAATAAAATAACAATAATAAACTTATAAAGATAACAACGGTTTCAGCTAATCATAAAAATGCTGTAAATAATTCCATTTGGTAAAATGCTAAAAAAATACCAAATAAGAAAATTTGGAATAAAACATAAAAAACTACATAAAATAAATTTAAATTAAAATATATATTATATAAAACATATAAAAAAAAAAATTGAAGTAACAATGTCTCATTAAAAAATGTAACTCAAGGTCACCATATTAAGACACTTGATAAGATATTATTTATAAATCAATCCAACTAGTATTTTAATAAATTAATTTAAAGTTAATAATTCTGAAAATGAATATAACTCTAAAAAGAAAAAATTTAAAAAATTTGGTAATTCTCAACCACCTAAAAATAATGTACTTATAACTAATGAAAAAAAAAATAAATGCATATACTCACCTAAATAATATAATCCAAAAAAAAAACCACCGTATTCAGTTTGATAACCAGCTACCAATTCCGATTCAGCTTCTGATAAATCAAATGGGGCTCTACTTGTTTCTAATAAAAATGTAATTGTAATTAAACCAATTAATCCGAAAAAAAAAAAAATTAACCAATAAACTTCTTGATAAACTACAATTGGTAAAAATGAAAAAGATTCGTTTATGAAAACTACATTTAAAATTAATAAACCTAAAAAAATTTCTAAATTAAGCATACCAATACCATTACGTACAGCAGCTAAAACAGCATATTTATTTTTACTAAAATAACCTGTTAACATAATACAAATACCAAATAATACTGAAAATAATGAAGCATAAACCATATTATATTCAATTTCAAATAAAGAAATACTAGGTCCTCACACTGCATTCATTCAGAATGAATAACATATAGCTGCTACAATTGCAGGTATAGTAACAAATCAAAACTTATTAGCTTCATCGGGTATAATAGCACCTTTAATAAAAAGTTTCAAAGCATCAGCTATATACTGTAATCTACCTTTATAACCAACAAATTGTGGACCAACTCTACGTTGAACTAAAGCTAAAAACTTACGTTCAATCAACGTTAAAGCTGCAATAATAACAGTTAAAATTAACATTAATACTACATTAATTAAAAGTATTAAAATAAATCCTAAAATTCCCATAACTTTTTAAAATATTTTAAAATAAATTCAAAATAAAAATTAATAATACACATATTCATGTATATTTAAAAAAAAATGCAAATTAATTTTTTTTATCATAATATTCATATTCATTAAAATATGGATTAGATAATAATATTCTAATCTTAGAATTAGGAATTCTATTGATTTTTTTATTTACAAATTGTAAATATCTAATCTTAAAAATATAATATAAAACTCTTTTATGTCATCTTGGAACTCCTAAAATATTATGCACAACTACTCTTCTTTCAATATGAGAATCTAAAAGCATTAAAAAGAAGAATACAATACTTATCATAGTTGTTAAATGACCAACTGATGACATACCATGTCAACCCATCATAAATGCAGGATAATCATGAATACGTCTAGGCATTCCTGAATAACCGATTCAAAATAATGGTAAGAATGTCATTCATTGACCACCGGTAAAATATATTAAATGCATATATCCAAATAATCTAGAATATTTTATACCAAATAAAGCTGGGAAATAATAATAAATACCAGAAAAAATAGCTGCAAATGTTGAAGCAGAGAACATTAAATGAAAATGTGCAACAACAAAAAAAGTATCATGCATACTAACATTTAATGCGACATGTGATAATCACATACCAGTTAAACCTCCACCTAAAAAAAATAAAATAAATGAAAAAGCAAATAATAAAGCTAAATCTCATTTCATAGCACCATTTAATAATGTTAAAGTTCAATTTACAACTTTAACAGTTGCTGGTAAAGAAATCATAACAGTAACTGTACTGTATAAAGCACGACTACGATGATCTAAACCAACTAAATACATATGATGACCTCAAACAATAAAACCCATATAAGCCATCATATAAATAGCTCAAATTAAGTGATGTTTTGAAGCAATACGTCTAGTATTAGAATATGGTAAAACCATATTAATAATACCAAAGGCTGGAATAATAACTACATAAACTTCTGGATGACCAAAAAATCAAAATAAATGTTGAAATAAAATAGTATCACCACCATAAACATATTCAAAAAAAGTAGTTTGTCAATGACGATCTAATACTAACATAATCATAGCTGCGGCTAAAACCGGTGTAATTAATGCTAACATACGCATAGTTAAAAATAATGCAATTGAAATAAAAGGTAATAATATACGTCTATAACGTAAACCAGGCATACTTAATGTACGTCTAGTAATTAATAAATTTGTAAATGAAATAGTTGTACTAACACCTGCTAAAATAACAGCTACAATAGCAATATCTTGACTTCCAACACCTGTGTATTTTGTACTAGAAGAAAATGGTGTAATAAATGTTCAACCACTTAATGTCAAAGTTCGATTTGGACATTTTGTAAAAAAAACTTTCTTACGTCTTGCTTTTACTGCTCTAGTTGCTGCGTATCAAAAAGATTCTGGGTGTTTTAACATAAAAGGTCATGACATTAATTTTAATGGAGCAAAAGATCAAACACTATAATTATCATAAGTTAATTTTTTTCTTGGTTTTCAAAAAAAAGAATGCTCATCTTCTAAATAACGTTGAAATGATTTTTGTGGAAATAAATTGTCACTTTTAAATTCAATATATTTTCTTTTTATAGATTTATCTAATAATGGATAATAAAAAGATGGTTTATCGTAATAACGTCAAAATTGAGGTCTTAAAAAAGCAGTTTTTGCTACTAATAAATAAGCGCTTGGTTGAATTCAAAATCCAATACTGTTTAATCTTGGAAAAGCAACATCTTTTGAACCTACGTGGTAAGGAATAAAAAAATTAGCAATAGCACCAAAAACAATAGGAACTACTACAAAAAAAACCATGATTAAACCATGAGCTGTTATAACTTGTAAATATTTTAAAGAATCTCCTTTAAAAAAAGTACTACCAGGATATGCTAATTCTAATCTAATCATAGTAGCTAAAGCTGATCCAGATAAACCTGTTCACATACTAAAATATAAATAATTCAAAGCTATTCTTTTATGGTTGATAGTATATACGTATTTTTTTAAAAAATATTTTCTTAAATCGTTAAATCGATTTAAATAAAGTTTAATTCTATCAATAAATAAGTAATTTGAAAAATCAGAATATACACCAAAATATAAATGTTGAAAATCCAACACAACCTTATTCAAATCATTTGTAACTTTTTTTGCAATAATATTATACAATCTCATCATAATTATTTTATAGTTCTTAATTAAAAAAAGATTTATAAAAATAATAATAAATTTTATATAAAAAATTTATTACATCACGGAATGATATATTAAAATAAAATGTTAAATTTCAAAAAAAAATTATAAAAATAAAAAAAAATAAAAAAAATAAAAAATATTCATATTTATTTTTTTGTGATGAAAATTTAATAAAATACACACATGCAAAAAAAAGCAATAAAAAATATATATATATATGATAATTTATTAAAACATCATAATTAAAATAATACAAAAAACCAACACTAAACAAAATTACTAAAAATATTTTTGTAAATTAATTAAATAAATTAATTATTCAATGCTGCTATTACAGCGTTTTTTATGTAAGATTTTCTATGTGAAACATTTAAATTAGTTGCATCAGATGTACTTCAATAAAAAAAACTTTTGCTAAACATGTTATTTAAAGAATTGTAAAAAGAGAAATCGAAATAATCTAATAAACCATAATAAACTAACCCTAAATCATTAAAAAATACTCTAACACCTAAACGTCTTGTGTTTACATAAAATCAAAAATAAGGCATTTCTAAATAACGACGGAAAATAAATTTTAATCAAGGATACATAGGAACTCATGCAAATAAATATAAAATTATAAAATTTTGTAAATTAGCAGAAAGCATTGGATATCTTATTCTACCAATTTCTAAACTTCTTAACACAAAAAAAACTCAAAATCCAAAAATAAAAACAATATGTCAAAACTTTAAAACTAAAAGTAACATAACATAATGATTCACAGTACGTGTTTTTCTTGGTTCTAATTCAAGGGATCAAACTTTTTCATCAATATCATAAACCCAATTAAAATTACCATAAAAATTTACAACATGAAAAAATTGATAAAATTCAATTCAAACTACGTATGTTAATATTACGCTAATTATAGTAAGCCATAAAGTGTGTTTACTTAAAATATTTCATTTTATAGTTAATAAAAATAAATAACCAAAAATTAATAAAAATGTTAATGGAAATAATTTTAATAAAAATAATCTTCATGAAAATAAATGTGTCTTAAAAACTTGAATCTGATCAAACATATAGTATGATTCTTGATTTGCGTTTAAAGTTAAATATAAAAATACTAAAAATAAAAAAAACTCTAACATTCAAAAAAGAATATAACTACGTCTTCAAAATCTTTGAATTGCTGATGTGTATTTTCCAAATTGGTATTTTTTTACAAAATAAACAAAACCTGATAATAATCAATATGCAAACATAGCAACAACAATTCAAACAAATACAGTTTTATTAAATGGTAAACAACGAATAACCATAGAATAATAAATTATAGATAAACCTACAATTAAGCTTAAAACTCAAATTCTTAAACCTAATCATACATATTTTATACCAGATAAAAAAGTAGTTTTTAAAGAATTTAAAAAATTAGGATTATTTTTAAAATTATTATAATTAAAATAAAAACCTTGACTTGTTTGTAAAACTCTAAAATAAGATCTAAACATATTTGTATTATTATATAATTTATATTTTCTCGAAAAAAATAATGAATATAAAAAATCAATAATTATAAAATCTTTTTTAAAAAGACTGTTATGATAAAATTCTTTTATATTTTTTAAATTAAAATATTTATAAAAAGATAATTCTTTTTTAAAAAGTTTATATCTTTCGTAATCAAGATTACTAAAAATAGTTTTTAAAGAATCATGAATTTTACAAAAAAAAAATCAACAAATTTTAAAAAATGCTTTTACACTAGAAAATCTATTTTTAATAAAGCGCATCAAAATAAAACAAGGGAAGCAGGATTCGAACCCACAACGACGATTTTGAAGACCGTAGTTTTACCATTAAACTATTCCCCTAGTTACAATAAAAAAAATTAAAAAACTATAATTTTAAAAAAAAATTATTAGAAGGAGTGTTTAAAGAATCTCAAGTTGATTCAAAATTAGCTAAATCTTTATTATTTAAATAAATTAAATATTGGTCTATTGGTAAAAAAAATAAATATTTTGAAAAAAATGAATCTTTATTGTAAAAAGTATTTAAATAACTAAAATTCTTAAAATAAAATGAAATTGATTTTTGTAACAAATTATAAATATCGTTATATACTAATGAAGCTCAAACAAAAAATTTTTTTAATTCAGTTATAACAAAATTTATATTAAAAAAATTATATTTCAAAGATCTTGAAAATATAAAAGAACCAAAAAATATAGCTAATGGTAATCATAAAAAACCGAAATTAAATGTAACTCGATAAAATATAAAATATAAACCATAAATTGATAATACATTTACTCAAAGACATCAATAAACACCAGTTCTGTAAGTTTGTCTATTTCTAGAATAACGACCTTTATTAAATATACGATTTTTACGTATAAAAAAAAAAGAATAGTCTGATAATTTATTTAATTCTATAAACTTATTTGTAGAAGATTCACTAAATCTAATAGGATAATAATTAGCATTTAATTTCTTAAAAGAATCATTTAAATAAACTAAAGATAATAAAGTACGATCAAAAAAAAAAGATCTAAAATGTAATAAATAATTGTATGAAATATTTAATCTTTGAGAAATTCCAAAATAAGTATATTTATAAAAATCAATTGTCTTTTTAGAAAATTTTTTTAAATTTAATTTTAAGGGTGTGGTTTTCTTTAAAAATAAATAATTTTTGTAATTAAAATTATAATTATATCAATCTTCATATTTATTTAAATTTAATAAATTAATTTTATAACGTAATTTATTTAAAGACATTCAAAATAAAGTAAAAACTTTTATAATATTATTAAATTGTATTTTTTTAAAAAACTTTGTATTAAAAAATTTAAAAAAATTTTTTTTTAAAAAATAAATAAATAAATAAAATGTAAAAAAATTATTTTTTGAAAAAAAAATTTTTTCAATAATACAAAAATTGTTATTATTTTTACAAATATTAAACAATCTATTTAATAAACTTAAATTTAATGTATATTTTACACTATGGTTTCTTGAATGAAAATAATGTAAGGTTGGAAAATGTTTACGTCTAACACTTAAAATACTGTCAAATTGTCTTAAAGAAAATAAAATTAATCATAATTTATGAATTAAAGATGGGTTAGAAAAATCACTTCTTTTTAAATCAGGATTTCTTTTAAATATTTTTAAAAAAAAATATCACACATTATGTAAAAACATCGGTGGTTAATTTTTAAGAAAAAATCACCCAGTAAAAACCACCATTAATTACTTAATAAAAAAATAATTTAATAATTTCTTATTAAAAATTTTGTAAATAATATTATTAGTTCTTAATTTTAATAAAAATTCAACATAAGTTCTATATCTAAAAGTTTTATAATTAATATTGTGTTTTCTATTAAAATATTGAGTTGGTCAAATTAATTCTACTAAAGAAGAGAAGGCTAATAATTTGAAAAAATTATAAAAAAGTAAAATTGTTAATAATTCATCAATTGAAAAAATTTTATAATCAAAATAATTAAAAAATGATTGAAAAAAATCCATCAATAAACTACTTTTATGTAGTATAATTAAAATAACAATAATATAAGATTACTAATTTTATTCCACCAACAGGTTCCCCTACCAGTACCTTGTGTCAACTTCACTCAAATCACTAGATTGCCGTTCAACTTAGGATTATATGTATATATATATAATTACAATGTAATTAAATATAACCCTACATTTTCAGTACAAGCTAATTTTCCGAGCGTGATGGGCGGTGTGTGCAAAATTTGATAAGTCATTCACCGTAGCATACTAATCTACGATTACTAACGATTTCAGCTTCATGTTTTCGAGTTTCAGAAAACAATCCGAACTGAGGTGGTTTTTAGAGATTTACTCCAGATTAAACTATAGTTACTCTTTGTCTCCACCATTGTAACACGTGTGTAGCCCAACATATACAGACCATGAAGACTTGACTTCAGCCCTTCCCTCCTTACTACTAGTAGTAACTTTCAGTTAGAAAATTTTAAAAAATTTTTAAACTAAAAATTTTTTAAAATTAAAACTAACTTTGGGGGTTGCGTTCGTTATAAAAACTTAATTCTATATCTCAAAACACGAACTGACGACAGCCATGCAGTACCCGATTCAATTAACTATTTATTTTTTCTAAAAATAAATCATAATTGAACCGATGTTGGTAAGATTATGCGTGGATTATCGCATTAAACCACATATTCCACCGTTTGAACAAATTCCCGCCAATTCTGTTAAGTTTCAACCTTGCGATTGTACTGCCCAGGTGGAGTATTTTCGCGTTAGCTTCAACCTTTAAAGGTTTAATACTCATCGTTTACAGTGTGGGCTAATAGGGTCTCTAATCCTAGTCGGTATCCACACTTTCATGCATCAATGTCAGTTAATATAAGTAAATTGTTTTCACCTTCGGAAATCCCTGTAAACTCTTTGTATTTTATCACTAATTTACAGATGTTATTTACTTTATAAAAACTCTAGGAAAAAGGTTTTATGACTAACCTGCTTAATCATTATAGTAAGGCATAACTTCTTTTCCCATCTACGCATGCTTTACACCCAATTAAGACGGATAACGCTCGCCACTCATGTATTACCGCGGCTGCTGGCACATGTATTTGCCATGGCTTCTCTTCAAACTTAATAGCATTATTCTAGTTCGCGAACAAACTTTACAACTGCCATAGTCTTCTTCATTTCCATCAGTTCGCTGGGTCACGCTTTCGCGTATTGCCCAAAATTCCTCACTGCTGCCTGCTAGGTAGGGTTGTTCTCATCCCCTATGTGGCTGATTCCTCTCTCAACTCAACTAGAGATAGTCGGCTTAATTCATAAATACCTAATCTCGTATACAATTATCGAATTGCAACATATAAATATATTGTAAAACTTTTAATCGAAAATAAAATTAAAAAAAATAAATAATACAATAACTAAAAAAAAATGTCTTTATTTTTATTTAAAAAAACAATTCGGCAAAAATGTATACATTACTCACCCTTCCGCTATGAAAATTTTAAAATTTTTTTTTTTAACTATTAAAATACTTTTTAGTAAAAATTAATAGTTAAATAAAAAAAATTAAATTAACATTCAACTTGCATGTGTTATGCGTCTGATTAGCGTTAATCCAGAGCTAAGATCACACCCAAATTTTAAAAAGTACACATCCAAAAAAATAATACGACTTAATTATTACCACACGTATTTTCTAAATCCGTAATGGTATTCATATCTTTTAAAATTTTTTGTAAATAATAATTTTGGTAATCCAAAAGTTTGTCATCATAGTAAAAATTGTTCAAATGGTAAAGCACAAATACGAATTGGCATGTGATGGTGGTAACGTCCACAAATTTCAGCACATTGACCATAATAAAAACCAACATTATCTATATAAAATGTGTGGTGTGTAGCTCTACCTGGTATACAATCCATTTTGATACCTAAACCTGGTATAAACCAAGAATGAATTACATCGTAACTATTAGTTACTGTTGTAATATTAACATGAGCAGGTAAAACTAATGTTCTTCTTGTACGTAACATACGTTTTGATAAAGCTAAATTTGTTAATTCATGACGAACTTTATTCTTTCTAAACATACGATATTGACGAGTAGCTGTATCAAAATTATGTAAAATAATTTTGTTTTGATGTAAATAAGGATAAGCTGAATGCTTAACATCTTTTGTTCTTTCTCCGGTTATTTGGTTTTTATAAAAAATAGTTCTAGGTAAAACAATTTTTTTACGTTTATATCTTTTTTGCTTCATAGTTAAAAATGTAGAATGTGGTAATGGTTTTTGTTTTGCTGTTGGTTCACCATCGTTAAAACGAAATCTAAATATTTCTAACACATCTGCATTAAAATCGAAATTAGTTTTATTAGAAATTGGGTATTTTATAAGACGGACTGGACTATTTGTTCCTTGACTGCGTTTTGAAAAACGAGTTACTTCAGTAAAATCATTATAATTATATAAAATACTAGAATATAAATTATCGTTTTTAAAATTTAAATTTTGAAAATTTAAATTTTTTAAACTTACTTGTTCTTTTCTATCTAAAAATAATTCGTCGTTTTTTGTAAAATTACTGAATTTAGTATTTAATGATGAAAAATCTTCTCATGAAGCTTTTTTATTGTTAGATCTTAATACTAATGAATTTCAACTAGATCCTTTTGTAAAATTAAAAATATTATTAAACTCATTAAATCTAGTACCATCTACTCTATTAAAGACACGATATAAATTATTAACGTTCATTAAATTCTTAGAAAGATTTGAATCATATGTTTTAAAAAAATCATATCTCAATTGTTCTTGAGGTGAGATTAAATGAAAATTTTTTGTTTTAGAAGTCTTTTTAACCATATCAGATCAATAATTTTTTACTCACTTATTTTGAGCTCTTAATTGTAAAATATGTAAATAATCATCTGCAACTTGTAAATCACCTGGTGTTGAAATTTGTCATTTATTTCTACCAATATTTTTTGGAACAGTTAAAACATCGGTAAAGGTTTTTAATTCAAATTTATAAACTCAATACCATTGTTTACCTCTAATACGTACAGTAAGTAAACTAGCTTCAGATTGTCACTCAATCATTCTTAAAATAAAATTAGAATTACTAATAATATTAGCACATCAAGAAACTGGAATAATACAAATTATTAAATCACCTCATTTTCCGTGTGGTCTTAATGTAGTAGCTATTCTAGGTCTAAATTTTAATGTTCTAAATCTTACAATTTTTAAAATTGTTAAATAATAAAAAGCCCATAAAAATGAAAATCAAAATCACCATCAGTATTGTCATTGAGTTAAGTGAATCAAAATATCAGTTTTAGTATTAGTGAAACCAATATTAAAATTGGATTGTAAGTTAGCTTCAATAGTTACATTCCCCCACATAAAAAAATTATAATTAATTTAAAAAGGAATAATTTATTATAATAAAATATTATAAAATAAATAAAAAAAAATTGAAAAAATTATAATTACATTAATGTACTTTAATAAAATATAACCTTTATAAACATTTCTTCAACTTGTAACACAAACTGTAAAAATTATAATAATCAATAACCAATTAAAATATCCAATATTATTTAATAGAGAGTGAGTTGGAATACTAAATTCAGAATATAATGTATTATGTATACTGTAAATATCTAAACCTTCTCCTATAGAAGTATGATTTAAAAACATATTTAATAAATATAAACTTATAGTATAAGATACAATAATTAATGAAGAAATAGCTATATTTGCTGCTAAGCTAGTATTACTATAATAATATGATTTTAAATTTAATCTACTAGCTTGAATATAAATTATTTTTTTAGCTTTTTTTATATCAAAAAATACATAATAAAAAAATTTATATGAATATATTATACCAAATACAGCACCACCTAATACATTTATAATAACAAAATTTAATGCTTTTAAATCTAAACCAGCTCCGATTAAAATTAAATGTTTAATATAAAAACCTATAGTAAAAGGTAAACCAGATAAATTCATTAAACATAAAAAACTACAAAAGCACTCAAATGGTAAATATTTTCAAAAACCACCCATTCTTCTAAAATCTTGATAGTTTCTACTAAATCTAATTATGTTACCAGCACATAAAAAAACCGATGCTTTAAAAAAACCATGTATATATAAATATAAAATAGTAAATTCTGGAATATATGTACTATAACAAACCATTAAAAAACCGCAATGACTTATTGTTGAATAAGCTAAAATACGTTTTATATCGGATTGGTAAACAGCACATAATCCTCCAAAAAATGCAGTAAAAGAACCAACAATAGGTATTACAATATATGCATAATAAGACAACTCAAATAGAGGTGTTAATCTTAACAATAAAAAAACACCAGCTGAAACTAAAGTAGCTGAGTGAATTAAAGCAGAAGCTGGTACTGGTGCTTCCATAGAATCAGGGAGCCATATGTGAGCTCCAAACTGAGCAGATTTAACAAAAGCTGATGAAATAAAAAAAAAAGAAATTAACTCAATAATTGAAATATCTGTATTAAATATAGTTAAATAATAATCATTATACAAAGCAATTTGATTATTAAAAACCATTAAATTAACATCATTAATAGTTAAAAAAGATAATATAACACCTATTAAAATACAAACATCACTAAACTTATTAAAAGTGTAAGCTTTAAAAGCAGACTTTAAAGTACTAATACGTGTAGATCAAAAATTAATTAACATAAAAGATGTTAATCCGATTAATTCTCAACCTAAAAACATTACAAAAAAATTACCACTTGTAACTAATATTATCATACTTATAACAAACAAATTGATAAAAAGAATTAAGCGTTCAACATTCGCATCATATCTAAAATAAGAAAATATATAAATATATACAAATGTTGCGATAGATATTGTTAATAACATAAAACTATAAGATACACTATCTACATATAACTCAAAATATACATCGTAAGACAATAAAATATTAAATCATTTTCCGAAATTAATTTTATACGAATAATTTTCTAAAAAAAAATCATCTATATAAATAATAGTAGAAATTCAAAAAAAAATGATAGTTATTAAATTTAATATAAATACACCGTAAAGTCCTAAATAAGACATTAAAAATAAACTACTAATAGTAGAGCAAAGAAATAAAAAACCACAATACAAAAATCATGGTTGTAATGTGCAAGAAGCAAAATATGATGAGCATTTTTCAAAAAAATTATCACTAAATTCAGATAAATTAAAAAAAAATTCTAAATGTTTATAATAAAATTCAGCAAGACTAGTATAATCCTCGCTATTACGGATTCATTCCGAATCTAACTTAGACACAGCTTCAAAAAACTTAACTGATGCGGCAGTATCTAACATTAACATAAGTTGATAAAATACATCAAAAACATAATATGATGTTTTTACAGTCATATAAAAAATATAAACTCAATGGAATGTTACAAATAAGACTGGTATATCGTATATACTTCTAAAATTTTCTGGAAAATAAACTCTATACATGTAAACTGAATAATCATTATTAGGAATACATAAATTAAGGATAAAAGCAATAAATATTGGAGTAAAATATACATAAAATACAATAAAAAATATACGACCTATACTTAAACCTTTATTTTTAACTGTAGATCCGTTGGATTCATCATTTTTTGATGAATAATTCTTAAAAGATTCTGAGTTTAAGCTTTTAATATCATCGTTTTTAAATTTGGTTAACATAATTTTAGAATTCAAAGACTTTAATCAATTCAAAAACATCTATTAATTAATTAATGGTGTGAAAAAATGAAGTATAATTTATAAAATAAAAAAAATCATTAGAACTTATATAAATATAGTAATCAATTTCATTACATTCTAATTCTAATAAGATTAAATAATTTAAAAAAATCATTATTTTATTAATAAATTTAATCTATTAGAAAATAAATTTAATCTACCTTTTTTTAAAAAGTTAGATCTATAAGTTATAAAATATAAATATAATTCTAACCAATATGGACGACGTAAAGAAGTAACACTTAAATAAACAAAAACATAAAAATATGCACCTAACATACCTACATTACCACCTAATCTGTTATAAAAACGACCGTATGGTAAAAAAGAAGAAGTATATAAAGCACACATAACAAATAAAGCATATGTTGTTTGGAAGAAGATATTTAACTCTACGTTAAAAAACATATTTTTATAAAATCTTCTTCTTTTTACTCTATTATAAGTAAATAACAATTTACGACGATAGTATAAATTGTATTCATTTAATCCATGTAATGTTGGTTGATGGAATAAAACAAAAAAAAAGAATACTAAACCAAAAATACCAGTTTTATGGTGAGGACAAACAATTAACCAAGCCATAAATGGTCTGAAATATCAATGTGGTGCAACACCATAAAATCTAACATCTGGTACTAAACCAATATCACCTCACATGAAAATTTCATATGATAAAGCTTCTGGTTCAGGATATAAATATGCACATATAATATTTAAAACAACTAATGCTTCAACAAAGCTACCTAATTCATTAGATAAAGCTTCATCTCATCAAGCCATTTCTGGTTCTAAACCATCATAAGATGATTCATTTTTTCAATCATAATGCATATCAATACCGTGTAATAATCCTAAATAAGCCATATAAAAAGCAGATAAATAGTGAGCGTAAGCTAATCTTACTAAAGTATCACTATTTAAATTCTTATCGGTAAAAATTCACCAATAAAATTTACCATGAAATAAAAAAAAAGTATGCATAATATTAGCGGCAATAGTTAATGTAATTTCACTTAAATGTGTACAACAAAGTACTAAACCAAAAAAGGTTACGACTTGTAATATCATAAAAGTGAATACACCACTTTTCCAAGCAATTTCGTTTTCATATTCAAAAGCATTTATATATAATTTTCTAAATAAATGCATTCAAGAGAATATGAATAACAAATCGACACCTCTTTCATGAATCCAAAAGAAGTCGTCAGTGTATAAGTCTTCTAAATCTTCTTCATCTCTAACAATAGGAACTAACATTGGTTCTGGAATTAAACTGAAAGATAACATAGTTCCACTAACTAATTGAGAAAAAACGGTTAATAAAATAAAAAAACCAAAAAGTGAATTTACATCATGAAAAGAAACAGATAATACTGTAAAATAACGAATTAGGTTAAAAAAAGTTATAGGCATATAACTCCTATACTGCCAAGCTATCCTAAAAAAAAATAACTTTCTTTACAGAATTTAAATAAAAATTGTTTAATTTTCTTGATTTCAAATCGTTTCTAGATTTAACATTTAATTTAAATTTTTTATACTTTTTAAAAACTTTCTTCTTTGGTACAGCCATTTTAAAAAACTTTACACATAAATATATTTGAATATAAAAACGTTTAATGATAAAAAAATATAGATTCCCTTTAAACATATTCGTTGTTTTTGAAAAATTAAATCCAGTAATATTCACATCTAATAAATTACCAAAAAACCACTATGTTTGTTTTATAAATAAAAACTGATATGTAGGTATTAATCTTTTTTTAAAAAATGAATTGTTTTACTCTTTTGGAACTTTAAGTGAAATGTCAGCAATAGATACATTAAAATATACAAAAATATTCCCAGAAAATGAATATTTTAATAAATCTAATAGATTTTTAATGTATAATATATATTATACTTATTATGCGAAAATAAGATTAACTTTAATTTGCTCAGTTAAAAACAATATACAATCAATTGAAACAATTTATAAAAACGCTAATTGATTAGAAAGAGAAGTTAGTGAAATGTTTGGTATTGGATTTTTAAATAAAAAAGATAGTAGACCTCTCTTACTAGATTATAGCAGAAATGAATTTCCTATGTTAAAGGATTTTCCTACCGAAGGTTATTATGATATTTATTATAACTTTTTTGAAAATAAATTAGCATACGTACAAAATGAATTTATTGAATTATAAATAAATATAATGCAAACATGATTAAATTTTTGAAATTTTTTTTTTTGATTAAGTATATTGGGGTTTGTAATTAATATTGAAAATTTTTTTAAAATACTATTATATAGTGAAATAACTTGAATAACATTATATGTATATACTGTATTATGTGGTGGTATTAATGATGATTTAACTTTAGTCTCAACTAGTTTTTTCATAATTGGACTTGCTGGTTTAGAATTTTCAGTTGGAATACTATTATTAATTCTTTTTAAAAATATTAATAAATCATTAAACATTATTAGTGATGAAAGTAATTTTGAAAATATTAATTTTTTTAATAAAAAAAAAACATATCAAAATAGATTTTATTGATCTAAAAATAACTTAAATAATTAAATAAATTAAAACTTGGGTGATATAGTTGTTTTTTTCTTAATACAAAATATTTTAATATTTAGTTTTATATTTTGATTATTAACATGAGCTGGTGAGTATTTTTATAAAAAAAAAAACCACGCTACTAAAAAAAATTTTTACGAATGTGGTTTTAAATCTACAGGAGATATTAATGTTCAAATCAATTTAAATTTTTCTATTTTATGTGTATTTTTAATTTTATATGATATTGAATTTACATTTTTAATGCCAATTTTTTTTAATTTTTTATATATTCAAATGTTCGAGTATATAATATTAAACTTATTTATTATAATTATATTAATTTCTTTAGTTTATGATTGACAAATGAATGCACTAAATTGACAATATTAATAATAAATGGTAGGTGTAGCTCAATTGGTAGAGTATCAGATTGTGGCTCTGGTGGTTATAGGTTCAAGTCCTATCATCTACCCTATGTGATTTAATTTATTAAAATTACAAAAAAAAAGTAATTTTTTTTTAAACTTTTTAAAAAAACGAAATAACAATTTAGATATAAATATATTTGATGATAAAAAAATAACATTATTGTTAAATAAATTTATTATTTTTAAAATTTTAGGAAATTTGAATACAAAAACTCACATAAAGCCTTTGTTAAACTATTATTTAAATTTAAAAAAATTATTAATAAAAAATGATAGTAATAATTTTAAAACAATATTGCAATTCAAATTGACTAAAAAACAACTTTTTAGTATAATTAAATATAATAATAAACTATTAAAGGTGTTTACTAATGGTATGTTTTTAAAACAACTTAATTTAACCAAAAAAAGTAAAAAAAAAGATAATAAAGTATCAATTGTAAATTTAAAAAAAATAATTGAAATTATTTCAAAACTTAAAAAAACACACATAATAATAAATTTCGTTGGTTCAAGATTTTTTTTATTAAAATATATAAATTTTTTAAAAAATTCATTAAAAGATAAAGAAATAATATTTATATATACACCTTCTATTAATTATTCTGTTAATAGATTCAAAAAAATACAATCAATAAAAAGAAAATTAAAAAAAAAATACGCACATTCATTATAAATAAATCAAAGTTATTATTAATTTTAACATTATTGAATAATAATACTAAACTTATTATTAATATATAACTATATAGTATTTTATAGTATTAATATATATCAATATATTAATATATTTAATATATATTAATATATTGATATATATTAATATTTATTATTAATATATAAGTATACTATAGTATTATTATTAATATTTATTATTAATATATAAGTATACTATAGTATTATTATTAATATTTATTATTAATATATAAGTATACTATAGTATTATTATTAATATTTATTATTAATATATAAGTATACTATAGTATTATTAATTAACTATTAATATTAAATATATTTAATATATATATTAAATATATTTAATATTAATATAAAAGTATAAACTTACAACAATTTTATGATTATACTAATTAATTTAAATAAATATATTTATTTTTTTTTGAAAAAATTATAATAATAATAAAAATTTAAACATTTTTATTATTTTAATCTTATTTTTTTTGAATTTATTTGAATTAAATCTAAAAAATAATTTTATAGATATATATTCGTATTGCTCGAATAGAATCATTTGAACAATTTTATTTTATTTGAATAATAACAATAATAGTTTATATTTATTTTTTTTATTATTTATATGTTTTTTTTGTTATTTTTATAAAAATAAATTATTATACGTATATATAATAATACATTATTTAATCAACAGTTCATTAATTAATATTAACTTAACAGATATTCTTACAATTCGAATTAACAATACTCCACTATCTAATGGAATATTGTTAATACATCCATTTTTTATTTATTTAACTTATTTTTATTTATTTATTTTTATTTATTTTAATTTAAAATCTCTCATTAAATATAATTTTTATTTAACCATAGTATTAATGTCGTATGTTGCTATATTTTTAGGTTCTTTTTGAGCCCAACAAGAATTAAATTGAGGAGGTTGGTGAAATTGAGATTTTGTAGAATTAATAGCATTTATTTTTTTTTTATTTCCTTTAATTTTTATCCATTGAAAAAAAGAAAATTTATTTTTTAATGTTTATAAAAATAATCTATATTTTTATTTTTTTTTATTTTTTATTATCGTACGTTGTGATATTTTAAGTAGTGTTCATTCTTTTAATTCTTTTTCTTTTTTAGAAAAATATTTATATTACATATATTTATTTTTTATGTTTTTAGTTATTTTTTTTTTGTTTTTAAAAAAAAAAATGTTTTTTAAATATTATTTTTTTAGAATAAAAGAAAAAAGATTAAATTGAATTTATTGTTTATTTTCAGCTATTATAACTATAATAGTGTGCTATATTATGTATAACATAATTCTATTTTATATTTTAAATAGGCAAAATATAAATTCTTTTTTTTTTATAAAATTATTTTTTTATCTATTAACATCATACTCAATACTAACAGTTTTTAATTGAAAATTTAATTTGATCTTTTTATTTTTATTTTTTTTTAATTTTTATTTTTTTTTATTATTTATTTTTTTTTATTATTTATTTTTTTTTAAAGAAAAAAATATATTTCTTATTCATTTTATAATTATATTATTTATGGTTTTAGTTGAATCTTATACTTATGTTTTCGGAGAATTAAATATTAGTTATTTAAATTTATTTATTTCTTTTGAAAATGATTTTTTAATTTTTAAAAAAAATAATTTTTTTAATGAGTGTATTTTATATTTAAATAGTTTTTTTGTTATAAATGCATCTAATTTTTTAACCTCAGGTTTTTTAGAAAATTTATTAATAAATAATATTTTTATAAAATTTTTTAATTTTATTCAATATGATTTAATAGATAATTCGATATTTTTATGTTATAAGAATATGTATTTATTGTTTTTAATATCATGCTTTTTTATTATTATTATTTTAATTTTTAAAAAAATTTCTAAAAATAGTTACCAAGTGGTATAGTTTAGTGGTAAAACAGTAGTCTCATAAGCTATAATCATAGGTTCAATTCCTATTACCACTTTAGAAAATTTACTTATAGTTACATTTTCTAAAGTAAATTTTGTTTTGTTTTGTTATTGGTAGTATTTGATAGCTCTTTACATGAAATTCGTGTACAAAAAAATAGAGGTTTTAAATTATCTAAAACTGTTAAAATAAGATTTGGTGAGTATGCACTTGTATCTACAAATGAATCAAAAATGGAATTAATACAATTAACATTTATAAAACGTTTGTTAAAAAAACTTTTAAAAAAACGTAAAAAAATAAAAAGTAAAGGAAAAAATAAAATTAGTCAATCAGCTGAAAATAAAGATAAAATTCGAAATAATAAAATTTGAATAAATATTTTACCTAATTATGTTTTATCAAAAAAATCTAAAAATTCTAGAATGGGTAAAGGTAAAGGATCGTTTTTACGATGAGTTTTTAGACTACAACACGGTGTTACTTTAGTAGAATTTTTAGGAATACCTTACTATAAATTAGTTTCAATTTTAATGTCAATTAGAAAAAGATTAAAAATTAAATTAATTTTAGTTAAAAAGTCTCAATATAATAATTATTTTTCATGTTGAACTAAGTTTAATAGTACATTTTTATATTTTAATAAATACAGATATATGTAATTATGTAGAGGTTGAATAACTTAAATATTTCTATAAATTATATTACTAATTTTAAACCTAGTAATCATATTTCAGAGAATTTTACATTTTCATATAAAAATAAAAAAAATATTATAATTTGTAAAAATTTTTTAGCATTTATGTATTTAATAAATCATTTACAAAAAAAAAATAATAATATCAAAGTGTTTCTTAAACCAACGAGTTCTAGTTTAGAAACTTTGTTAAGAGCTCCATATAGACATAAAATTTCTAGACATCAAATTACTTTTAGTCGTTATTATTTTGTAATTTCATTTAAAGTACCATTAAAATTTAATGTTTTTATAAATAATTTTGATCAATTATTTTTTTTAATAAAAGAATTAAAGAATTATTTTGTTTTTTTTGAAACAAATATTTGCTATACTCACAGTTGTAAAATTAGATTTAATTTTTATTATAATGAATTTTTTAAAATTATGAATTATAAATAATAATTATGAAGTTATCTAAGTTTTTTTTAAAGCAAGATATGTATTTTTTAAACAAGATTGGATTTAAAAAAAATTTATCTATGAAAATGAATTTTTTTGTAAATTCTTTTAGAATAGTTTTATTAATTTATTCTTTTAATTTTATTTTTCCAAAATCATCAATTTCAGATAATATTAAATTTTTTAGTAATTCTATTATTTTTAATAAACATTATTTAGTTTTTTTTTTAAGACAACAGATTAAAACAATATATATTAATTAATGTACTGGTACAACCTATTGAAATAGAAGTTTTTAATAATTTTTTCCCTAAAAGATCGAGTAGATTTTTAATGAAAAATTCTATAATTTCAGAAGATAAAATTTACATGTGAGTTACAGAAGATTTGGAAGAGCAACTTTTAGAAGAATTATCAATTGTACTTGATTATAAATATGATACTATAATGTCAATTTATGAAAATAATATTGATATTTTTTTTGATCAAATAACAGAAGAGGATGAAGATGAAAATATTTTTACTGATGCTTTTTTTATTTTATTTAATAATTATTTTGTCGATTACAGATCGGAAGTTTATTTTATTTTTAAAAATTTTTTTTCTAAGACTTTATCTTTATTTTTTTTACAGAACTTTAAAGTTAATTATGGTTTTAGTTTAAGTTTTTTTAAAAAAAACATACGAGAATTTTTAGTATTTAATAATAATGAAAAATTAAGTATTTTATATTTTTAATTTTATTTTGTTGTTATTTAATTTTTCAAATTTTTTTTATATTTTACCTTTTTTTTTATCTTTTTTTATTTCATGATTTTTTTTTATTAAAAATAATTTTCTTTACATAAGATTAAACCCATCATCAAATGATGTAGTAACTCATTCTGTATTTTTAAAGAAGTTTAATTTTAAAATTTTTTTAAATTTTAATCAGTTAATAATTTTTTATTTATTTTTTTGTATTTTTTTTTTAAAAGGGTCTTCTAGTTTATTATGATGGAATCATTTATATTTAAATAATTTTAATTTATACATCATTTTAATGATTATTTTTGTTAGTTTATTTTTATTTTTTTCGATAAAATCAATTTCAAATAACAATAATGTTAATAATAGTGATTATTATTTTAGTTTAATTAATTTATGTATTTTTGTACCTATTATATTTTTAAGTAATTCATTTTATAATTTTCTTTTTGTTCTTGAAGTAGTTTCTATTTTAATTTTTTATAAGTTTTCAGTTTCAAAGTTTTGATTTAAAAATATAAATGATACATTTAATAAAAAAAATTTGTTAGATAGATTTTTTTCTAGAAGTTATAGTAATGTTTTATTTTATCAGTATTGAGTTAATTTTTTTAGTACAACTGTAATGTTAATATCTTTAATTAATTTAATTTTTTTGTATGGATCAAGTGATTGAATGTTTTTAAATTTTTTAAACTTAATTAATAATAATGTTTTTTATTTTAATGTAAAAGAATTTAATTTAATATTTTGAATTCCTTTATTTTTAGGATTTTTTTTAAAAATCGGTGTTTCTCCTTTACACTTATTTAAAATTGAAATCTATAAAGGTATCCCATTTATTTCTATTTATTTTTATACAACTTATTATTTTTTTTCATATTTTTTATTTTTTTCAACCTTAATTTATTTTTATTTAAATACTTTTAAAGTTTTTTGATGATTATTTATTGTTGTATTTTTTATAATTAGTATGATTTATATAGTTTCATTATTATTCGATGTTAATTTTACTAAAGCTTTTTTTGCTTATAGTACAATAGCAAACAGTTTAAGTTTTTTATGTTTATTAGTAGCTAGTATATAATGTAAAATAAAATTATGTAGAAATTGAAAAGTTTATATAAATTTAATTATTTAAACACACCTTATCAGAATATTAGGGCAAATCATTTTTATGAAAATTTTTTTTATGAAAACTATAAAACAGATATAGCTGATTATTATATTATTACTAATTTAAATTATAAAATATTTATCAATAATAATTTTTTAAAAAAGAAAAAATCATTTTATTTTATTAATCCTAATAAAGATAAATCTATTATTTTTAATCAAAATAGAAATAATCTTGATAAGTTAATTAATGTTTCATTTTCAGATGGAAAAAAATTAAAATTTTTAAATTATATAAATTATTTAAATAATGCTTTTTATTATTCTTTCATATATAAAAGTTCATTTTTTCAAAGTAGATTTGAAAATTATATGTTATTTTATAATTTTTCAAAAGAAAATGATTTTTTTTTTGATTTAGATTTCATATTAAATAATATTGTAAATTTAAATGAAAGTATTTTTAATATAAAAGTAATAAAATTAAATAAAAAATTAAAAAAAAGATTTAAAAAAAAATTTGATTTTGAAGTACGATATTTACGTAAGCATAAAAGAAGTTTAAATGTTTTTAAATCGTTACATTTGTATTCTAATTCATTTAATTATTATAAGTACTATGAACGCTTATTAGCTAGTTTATTATTGACATTCTTAAATCAAAAGGAATCAAAAATTTATAAACGTAAGTTGGTTTCGTATTCTTTAGTTTTAAAAAAAAAATCTTTATAATTATATAATTTTAATTAAAATATGTTATTAGTATTAGCTGTTAAAACTTTAGTTTTAGGAGGTTGCATGATACCTATTGCTTTAGGTGCTTTAGGTACTGGTATTTTATTTGCTGGTTATAATTTAGCTGTTGCTAGAAATCCAGAAGAAGTTGAAAACTTATTCAACACTACTTTGATGGGTTTCGCTTTGATGGAAACTTTTGTTTTCTTATCTTTTGTTGTTGCCGCCGTTATTTACGTTATTTAATTAATATCAAAGAATACCATACATAATTTTAGTTTTTAAAACATTATTTGTTTGTTTGTTTGCTATTGCAGTTAGAGGTACTGTACCTAGATATAGATTTGATCAAGCTACTCAATTAAATTGAAAGCATTTTTTATTTATATGATTTATATTTTTAATATTTAATTATTCATACTTTATTATTTTTTTTTAAATGTTTAAGTAGCTCAGTGGAAGAGCATTAGGCTGAAAACCTAGGGGTCGCTGGTTCAAATCCAGTCTTAAACAGAATGAAAGGAGTATTCTTTTTTAAAAATAAATTATTTAATTTTGGTTTTGATTTTACTAAACAAAAGACTGAACAATCAACATATAATTCAAGGTGATTCTCATCTAAAGCTTCAAAATACAAATTCTTTTTTGTAAGTTATGTCTTAATGACTATTATTTTTTGTCCATATTTTAGATGGATGATTAGTGATTTTATTGAATACAACGAATACGCTTTTTATTATCTTTTTTTAGGATCAAGTTTTTTTAATCTTTTTGTCTTTTCAAGATTTGTTACTTTAAAAGAATATAGAGTTGATTTATTTGTAAAATATTTAGTTTTTTTTTCAAAAAATTTATTATTATTTTTAAATTTTTTAAAAATAAAAATTACAAAAGTTTTATTTTTTATTTTTCATACTAAATTAAAAAAATTATTTGCTTTTTTAAAATCTATTAGTGTTTTTTTTGTACAAAAATTTTTAATATGAAGACCTTTATTTAAGCGTCTTTCATATTTTGGTAACTACAAAAGTAGTCGTAACAAATTTATAAATTAATTTACAATTCTTTTAAAAAAAATTATAAAAATTAATAGTATCATTGATGATAATACAAATAATGTATTTTTATTAAATAAATCTTTTAAGAATTATCAAATTATATTTAATCATGTATTAGCACAAGTTAATTTTTTTAAAAAAAATAATTTTTTTATAAACAAAAGAGAGTTGTTTTTATTATTAAGTTGGATTTCTTTTAGTAAATTATTTTATAAAAATTTTATTTTTTATTCTAAAAGCAATTTAAACAAATTTAATTGAAAATACTTTATTATTTTTTTAAAATTTATAAATTCTTCAGCATGATTAATATCTATTAATAATTTTTATTTTTTAAAAAATTTTTATTTTAATAAGGAAAAATCCTTAGAGGTAAGAGATTTTTTTATAAAAAGAATAATAAAGAGATTTGATGGTAAACAAATTGTAAGAAGAAGACGAAATAAATTTTTTTTAAAGTTTCTTAGATTTCAAAAGTTATTATGAAAATTGAGAAAGAAGTTTAAATATAATTTTTATAAAAAAAAAGATTTTAAAGGTTTGAATAAAAAAAATTATTCAATGTATTTACAAATTTTTTATAGTCTTTTTAAGAATCATAAGTTTTTTAGAAAACCAGTAGATAAGTGTGTTTGGTTTTTTTATGAAGATGATAGTACTTTTTGTTTAAATATTTTAAATAATGATTTTTATATAAATAATTGGAGTACTTATAATTACAATTATGTTTATTATTTTTTAAATTTAAGTAATGTTTTTATTTTTAAAAATTTGTTTTTTAAACTAAATAAATTCGATATTTATAAGTTTAAATTTACAGTTTCTAAAAAAACTAAGAAAAATGAAATAAATTTTGAATTTAAAAATAAAAATATTTTATCAAAATTTTATGATTTTTTTCCTTACTTTTATGTTTCTGATAATTTATTTAGTTTTTTTTTTATTTTTGTTTTGTTAGACCCATTAAAAGTAGTAAATAATATGGATTTACGAAAAAAATTTCGTATTAATTATATTGAAAAGGGTGTATCTAACTTTAAAGTTCTATTAAAATTTTTTTTATTGAATTTTTTAAAATTTGATTTTGGTTTTTATTTTAATAAAAGATATTTTTTAAACTTCTCTAATTCATTTATGTTTTTATTATTTAATAAACATTATATTTTTGAAAAATTCGATGGAATGTCTTTTTATAGTAATAAAATTGATTACAACAGTATCACACCTTTACATTTCTTAGATAAACCCTTAAGAAGGTTAGTATTTACTAAGTTTCAAAAAAGCTTTACTCCTGATTATTTTAAATATATATATTACTATATTTCGAGTTATTTAGAATATTTTACAAAAAAACGTATTTTTTTTAAATTTAGTTCTAAAATTAAAATACCATATGGTGATTATACACAATTAAATTATGTTTTTTTAAAACATAGAAATTTTCAATCTAAAGTTGGTAGAGGTTTTTTTTTTTTTGAAATGTTAGAAATAATTTGATTATCTTTTTTTTACAGAGATTTAAATTTTTTAATGGATTGGTTTATTAAAACTATGGAGCGTATTCCATTTAAAAATCATCGTAAACTTTTAAGTGTTTTTAAATTTATTATTGTAAATTATTTTTTTGTTTTTTCACAAAAAAGTATAAAAGGTTTTTTCTTTGATATTAGAGGTAAAGTTGGTGTATCTGGTAATGCTAAAAAAAGACATTTTAGTTTTTACAAAGGTAAATATAGTAAAACTACAAAAAATTCTAAGTTTGATTATCAATATAAAATTGTTAGAACTTTTACAGGCGCATTAGGTGTAACTATGATTCTTTATTATTAAGGGTCTATTACATGTATGAACTTTTTTTACCTTTTCGTTTAAAAATTATTTGTCTATGTAATCTTATACCTCTGTTAGTAAATACATTTATAGGTTTTATTAAACAAATTTTTTTTGAAATTTTATTCAATCGTTCAAGTCAACTATTTTTTATTACAAATTTATATTTTCCACATTTTTTTAATTTTATACCTTTTAAGAATAGCATATTTAAATGTGAATGTCCAAATAAAAATTTTATTGCTTTTTTTTTCTTTTTTATTTTTAATCTAAATCCCTTCCCTTTAAATTTTATTTTTTTAAAGAAATAATCCTCAAAGCTGTATAATATTTTATTTAATAAGTTTACTGATTTTTTTAAAATTAATGATGGTTTATTAAATTTTATTTTTATTGCGTTTATTTCTGAGTCGTAATAAATGTAGTTTTTATTAAAATTTAATTTTATTTTTTTATTGTTATTATAACTTATTATAGTTATATTATTATTGTTTTCAATAAGTATATTTTTAAATTTTACCGGTATATGAATTACATGTACGTATATTTTTAAATTAATTTTTTAAAGATAATTTTAATATTAAAATACCACCAACTTTTTTTTTAAATGCTTCTATATTAGTAATAATACCTTTACTACTTGATAATATGAAAATAGAATTTTTTTTATTTGTTATCTTATTTATTTCGCGGATATTAATTATTTTTTTTGAACTTGGTTTATATAGGTTGGTTATTTCAAAAATATTTTTATTATTTTTATAATTTAAAAAAACTATAAAATTATTATTTTGTATTTTTTGTACAAACTTTATTATATTATATTTAATTAAAATTTTAATTACCGCCATGTCTTTTTTATTTAATTTATAAAAAAAAAATTTTTTTTTATATTTTAAATTAATTTTTACTAAATTAATAAATTTGTAAAACAATTGTAAATTAATTTTTAAAAAATTATCATTACCATGATCTAATTTTAATATTTTGTAGCATATTGAATTTACCGAAGTTTTTTATATTATGTCTACTTAATCCTATGAATTTATAAACTCCACCATATCTTCCACTCAATAAACACATGTTATTTTGTTTTGAGATGAAACTTTTTTTTGGTAAAAAAGTTAATTTTTTATAAGCTGATAGTCTTATTATTTCTTTTGATTGAAAATTTTGCATAACACTTTTTAAAATAATAGATTTTAATTCTGTTTTTAAAAATTTTTTTCTTTTTACTATATCTTTATATATAACTATATACTTTGATTTCATTATCTATCAATTTCACCGAAAACAATATCAATTGTACCCATTAATGCAACTAAATCAGCTAAGAAATGACCCTTTGCAAGTTTAGGTAAGACTTGTAAATGATGATAAGCAGGAGAACGTACTTTACATCTATAAGGTATGTTAGTACCATCAGAAATTAAAGAAACACCAAATTCTCCTTTAGGAGACTCGACTGCTCTGTATGTTCATCCAGATTTTACTGGAAATCCTTCACTTCAATATTTAAAATGATTAATTAATTGTTCCATTGAAGTATATTCTGATTTATAATTATGCTGATTTCAAGATTTAGGGTATAAATATTTTATTAAAGAATGTGGATTTATATTACTATTTTTATTTTTTTCTTTATTTTGTCTTTTATGTTTTGTTAATTTATTAATTACTTGATTTATAATATTTAAACTTTCTGTCATTTCATTCATTCTAATTAAAAATCTATCATATGAATCACCATTTTGACCGATGTAACTTCTGAAATTTAAATAATAATAATTAGCATAAGTTTCTAAGTTATCTAGTCTTAAATCTCTTTTTATACCTACTGATCTAGACATAACACCAGTCAAACCGTATTCAATACAAGTTTTATATGAGTATACACCAACATTAACAAGTCTTTGTTTTCAAATTTTACTGTAAGTTAAAACATTATGCATTTCATTTAAAGCAACAAAACAATTTCTAGTAAAATCCAATATATCTTCTAATAAAAATGAAGATATTGAACTTAAGTTAACTTCATTAGGTCTATAAAAAGCAGCATGCATTCTTGCACCTGATACTCTTTCATAAAATTCCATTAATTTTTCACGTTCTTCAAAAGCTCAAAATATAGGAGACATACTTCCTACATCTAATGCATGACATGCTATAGCTAACATATGATTTAATATTCTTGTTATTTCATCATAAAGTGTTCTAACTTGAACAAAAGTAGCGCTATAATTAACTGTACCTAATAAAGATTCGATTGCAAGACAATAAGCATGTTCTTGACATAACATAGATACATAATCAAATCTATCAAAATACGGTAATGATTGTAAATATATTTTATCTTCCATTAATTTTTCTGTACCTCTATGTAACAAACCGATGTGAGGGTCTACTTTTTCAATAATTTCCCCATTTAATTGAACAATTAGTCTTAAAACTCCATGAGCTGCTGGATGTTGTGGTCCTAAGTTTAAATTTATAGTTTTAATTTTTTTTAATGTACTTTCATCTTTATTTGTAATGGGTTGTCATATTTGAAATATACTTCTATTCATGTATAATTGTTTAATTATTTAAATAATTTTTTATTAGATTTTTATAAAGAATATGTTTTTGCTTTGTTATTATTAAATATTTTTATATATTTAAGTATTTTAATAAATATGTTTTTTATTTTTTTTATATTTGATATAAAGTATGTAAAAACTTTAAGTGAATTAAAATTTATTGGTAATTTACAATCTTTTTCGATTTACGTGGTTATAATATTATTATCTTTTGCAGGTGTACCACCTTTATTAGGTTTTACTGGAAAGTTTTTGATTTTTATAACTTTATTTAGTAAATCTAATTGATTGTTTTTAATTTTTTTTGGTATAGTTAATATATTTTTAATATATTTTTATATTCAAAATTTTAGATTTCTTTCTTCTAAAAGAATATATGATAAGACTGCATATAAAATTAATTTTATTAAACCAAATTTTTTTGTTAATACATTAATGTTTTTAAATTTTTTAAATGTATTCGGTATACTTTTTATTGAAGAGTTTTTAATTTTTTTTAATTCAGTAAGTTCAAATATGTTTTTATAATTTTAATTTTATTTTGTCAACTATGTATCAACTTTTAAGAAGAATTTTATTAAAAAAGAAAGCTCATAAACGTACCCCTGCTTTAAAAAGTTGTCCTCAAGTTAGAGGTACTGTTAGAAGAGCACGTATAGTTACCCCAAGAAAACCAAATTCTGCTCGTAGACCTGTTGCAAAAGTAATGTTAGTGAATGATAAAAGAGTTACTGCTCATATTCCTGGAATTGGTCATAATTTAAGACCTCATTCTCAAGTTTTAATTCGTGGAGGTGGTGCTAGAGATTTACCTGGTGTAAGATATACATGTATTCGTGGAGTTTATGATTTAAGTGGTGTAGCTAATAAAAGAAGACGTAGGTCTATTTATGGAGTAAAACGACCATTAGAATTAAAAAAAAAAGTAAGACGAAAATTTAGAAATTTATAATGCGAGTAGATTATTTATTAACCCCTGTAAATTCAGTAGTTTCTTGAGCACGTCAAGGTTCATTTTGACCAATGACATTTGGTTTGGCATGTTGTGCTGTTGAAATGATGCATGCAACTGTTAGTAGATATGATTTTGATAGATTTGGTGTTATTTTTAGAGCAAGTCCAAGACAATCTGATTTAATGATAGTAGCAGGTACTTTAACAAATAAAATGGCTCCTGGTATTAGAAGATTATATGAACAAATGTTAGATCCAAAGTGAGTTTTATCTATGGGTAGTTGCGCGAACGGTGGTGGTTATTACCATTATTCGTATAGTGTTGTTAGAGGTTGTAATAGGGTCATACCTGTGGACATATATGTACCAGGATGTCCTCCAACAGCTGAAGCTTTAATGTTTGGTGTAATACAACTTCAAAAACATTTATACCGTCAAATTGATGAGGAGGAAAAATCACATGAAGAAGTTAACAATATTAGAAAGAAAAATTATATCTGATAGTCAATTATCATTTTCTTTTTTTTTAAATAATGTAAATTATAAAAAATTAAAATCATTAGGTAAGTTGCAATTGTTACCACATTATGTAATTTTTCGTTTTTTTCATAAAACTATAAAATTAGAATTATATAAATTATCACATAAAAATATTGTACAATCGAATAGTAAATTAGTGGCTTATTTTCCAGGTCATTTTTTATACAAACGTATGTTTTATAAAAATGTACAATTTTTAGTGGAAACAAATAAAGATTTAAAAAATTCTTATATATGGTATAACCCTAGTTTTAGGAAAATTTTTAATAAAAGTCCATTCTTTAATAGAATAAATCAATACCCTGTTCAAGGAGGATCTACTATTTTAGTAAATCCAATTCAATTTTTTCCAAATAATGAATTAAATTTAAATTATATTTTTGAAAAGAATATGTTCCAAAACAGTTCGTATAATTTTAATTTTTTTATTTTTTTTAATTTAGCTCTTTTTCAAATTAAAGAGCTATATATAATTTCATATATGTTAATATTAAATAATATTTTAAAAAATTAATTTTAAATTTTTTTAAAACGATTTAATCCTATAACAAACGGTCAACGTCATAGACTATCTTTAAGTTCGTTTAATTTAAACTCTTCTAAAAAAACTGCTCTTATTTCAGGTTTTAAAAAAAATTCAGGTAGAAATATAAAAGGTTTTATAACAGTACGACACAAATCAAATAAAACTAATAGAAATTATGTTTTTATTGATTTTAATAGAAAATTTTTTACAAAAATAGCTGTATGTGTTAATTTAATAAGAGATCCTAATAGAACTGCTATTATAGCATTAATTAAATATTCTAACGGTGCTTATTCATACATATTAGCACCTCATGGTTTAATTAATGGTTCAATAGTTAAAACTATAATTACACCTCAAATATTATATTATGATTATAAATTAGGTTGTAATGTTTTTTTACGAAATTTAAATAATCGTTCTATTTTTTATAATTTAGAACTTCAATTTAATAAAGGAGCTCAATATGCAAGAGCAGCAGGTACATATTGTATTTTATTAAATAATGATTTCGAAAAAAATATTTCAAGAATAAGATTACCTTCAAATAAAATTATTAATGTTTCTTCTGATTGTATGGTTTCTTTAGGTCGTGTTTCTAACATACACAACAATAAGAGAATAGTTGGTAAAGCAGGTAGAAATGTTTTAAAAGGAAAAAGACCCTCTGTTAGAGGAGTTGCAATGAATCCAGTAGATCATCCACATGGTGGTAGAACTAAAACAAATTTACCAGAAGTTACTCCTTGAGGTAAAATTGCAAAATTTAATAAATAATTAAAATTATGGCACGTTCTTTTTGAAAATTTAAGTTTTTTTCTAAATCTATTTGAAGACGAATTATACATTTTCACAAATTTAAAAAATTTAAATATAAAAGAAATAATCTTTTTGATAGAAGTTCATCTATTCCAGAATGTTTTAAAAATAAATTTTTTAAAATTTATAAAGGGAATTCATCTCGTAAGTTATTTATTAATAAATATAATATCGGAAGAAAATTCGGAGAGTTTTCATTTACCAGAAAGCCATTTCATTTTCCATTAAGAAAAAAAAAAGGAGCCCGTCTTTTAAGACGTTAATTTAATGGGTCAATCAAGTATACCACTTTTAAACAGATCTGGTTATTCAATGTTTTGGTCATCATTATGAGATTCGAAATACACATACTCTAAATTGGTAAAAGAAGATTATTTTATTAGACAATATATTAATAATATATTTAAAGAAAAAATTTCAAGTAAACCAGTTTTTTTTTTAAAAAATTTTAAAAATTTTTCTCATTTTACTTTTAGTAAATTTAATATAAATATAGCTGCAGATTTAAGCGTTTCATCTTTATCTAAATTTTTATTTAAAGCTAACAAATTACCCAGCTATTTATCTAAAATTAGAATAATTAGATTTCAAAAATGATTAATTATTTATTTTAGAATTTATACTCCAAATTCTTTGAAAATTATAAGTTTTCGAAAGCGTAATTTTAGTTTTTATAAATTTTATTATACATATTATTCACACTTTTTAAAAAAAAGAATTTCAAAATTTGAATTTTAATAAGAGAAGGACATGTTTTTAATGGAAAAATATTTCATTCAAATTTATCTATAAAAGATAATTTAAAAAAATCATTTGGATTCAATACTTACCATATGAGTAAAATTGAACAAAGACTAGAATCATTATTAAATATAAAAATAAAAGATTTACCTCAACGTGATTGGTCTGTTTTTTTAAATTTAATTAGTAAAATAGTTCCTAGAAAATCTAGTTTAAAACGTAGAACTATACTTAATGTTTTCATGCTTGATGTTATTACGTCTTATCGTGGTTGAAGACATTATAAAGGGCTTCCGGTAAGAGGTCAACGTACTTGAAGTAACGCTTGATCTTCATTCAGATCAAATTTAACATTACGTAATTATAAAATAAAAATGTCAAAAAAATTTTATGGTAATTTACCGACTTATGAAGTTAATATTGCTTTAGCAGCAGAACAAATAAATTTATTATGAAAGTTACAATGATATCATGAGTGGTTGGCTGCAAAATTTAGTAGATTAAATTTTAAAGGTAATGAAAAAACAATTAAAATTGATTTATACTCCATGGCTAATGGTCAAATTATGAATCCAGCCAAATTTAAGAAAATGTCAAAAAAACAAAAACAATCGTTAAAAAAAAATCACTTTACTTTAGGTTTTGATCCTGGTTTTACAAAACCTCTTTTAAGAGAATTATACAAATCAAGAATGGATCCTGATTATAAAAGTGATGTTGCTTCTAAACTTCTTTTTAGAAAACAAGATTCTAAAAAAAAACGTGTTCCAAAAAAGAAAATTGATATAAGAGCAAAAAAAATTGCCCATGATGCTAAAAAAAAGAAAAAAAAATCAGTATGAGATTTATAAGGGTTTTTAAATGTATATGTTAATGAACAAATCATACAATTTTTCTACTTATAATTTTTATTATTTATTCAATAATAATAATAACTTAAATAATAATTTTAAAGAAATAATAGAAATATTAAAAATTATGTCTTTTAATTTTTATTTTAATATGAATTTTTTTAATAAAGTAAGAACCTTATTTTCTTTTATTTTATTTTTACAAAATATTAATTTTTTAGTTTTTAATTCTTCACTTTTATTTAGATTTAATAATTTTTCAAATATTTTCATTTTAATAGGTTTTTATGAGAAAAATAAGTTTTCTTGAGTTACGTTTAATTACACACCTTTTAAATTTTTTGTAAAATTTAGACCGCAATTTTCTTTAAATTTATTGTTTTTTAAAAAAGCTAAAAAAAACAATTCTCATGAGATTTTAAAAAATTATGTTTCTTTTAAGAAGCGAACAGGATTATTAAAAAAAAAAGATAAAATTAAAAATTTTCTTTTATTAAGGGTTAATTTTTTTAAAAATCAAAAATTTTTTAATCAACTTTATTTAGGTAAAAATACCAATTATTATTTAATGGATTTATTTATAAAAAAAAATGTAAAAACTTTAAATAAATTATTTATTTATCAAGATAATAATAAGAATATTGATATGAAAAGACGTTGGTTTAAATTTTTTAATAAGAATAGATTATTATTAAAATTTATTTTAGGTATAAAAAAACAAAAACAATTTCAAATTACAAAAATTTTTTCTAAAATATCGAAAGGTAGTGTTTTGGCAAATTTAATGAAATTTGAATTTTCTTTAAGAAATATTTTAGTAAGATCAAAATTAGCATTAAATTTAAATGATGCTGAATTTTTTATAAAAAATAAGTTAGTTTATGTAAACGGTTTAGTTGCAAATAGTGATTTAGTATTAAATAAAGGTGATGTTGTAAGTTTAGTTTTTTCTGAAAAATATTTTCATTTTTTTAAATCTAGTTTTTCACAAAAATTAAAATTAACATATTCTGTAGGATATAGACTTTGAAGATTAAATAGGTTTAAAAATAATTTTTATAAACAATCACCAACAGGTATTCCTGATTGAGTTTTTAAAATTAGTCATTTTTATGATGATGTACCTTCGTTTATTGAAGTAGATTATACTATTTTATCACTAAATTTAGTAAAATTACCTATTAATTATATCGATTATAATTTTTATTTTATGAAATTTATTACACCATTTTTAACTAGACATTATAATTGAAAATATGTCAATTAATGGTGAAGGAAATTATTCACATTTTTAAGACTTATACAATTTCTTTCCAGTATTTAAAAAAAAGATTTTACAAGTATTTTTTCGTCCCACTTTTATTATTATTAGTATGATATCTTTTTATTAATTTCAGTTTATTTATTTTTTAAAAACTCGGTGGGAATTTATGGATTAAAGCAGTGGAATTTCATTAATTTCTATACGGATTTTAACTTAATAAATTTAGGTTCAAATTCGTTATATCATGGTGTAGATTGAATTTACACCTTTGTTGAAAGTACATTTATGTACGATTTCAGCATAAACTATACTTTCTTTTCAAATAACATATTTCAAGATAATTTTGATTTTAACTATTACGCTTACTGATACTCTACTTTAGATATTTCTTATTTTACTTTATTCTGATCAGTAATGATTGATAAAATGATTTTATTTAATTTATTAAAATTACCTTATATTGATAATTGATTTAGATTTTTAAACCAAAACGCCGAATATTCTTTATTAGTATTAACCCATCCTGAATATTTTTTTGTTTCTGATTATATTATAAAAACATTTATTTTACCTTTCTCATCTGAAATTAATAATATTCTTTATACATTAAGTGATGATGAAATGGTTATAAATCCTATTATGTTAATTCCACATATTTTAACAATAGGTATTTTTATTTTATTTTTTCTTGTTTTATATTTTTCATATTACAATTCTTCTACTCGTGAAGAAAATACAATTGATCATGATTACTTAATCGCTAATGCAACTGTTGAAGCTGAAGAAGAAATTAGTTCAGTGGATGATATGATATTAGCCGTTGTTTTCGTATCATTTATTTTCTTTTGATATTTTTATATAAATGTTTGAAGTATTTTTTCAGCTTTACCAGAATTTTTCTTAACTTTATATTTATTCCCATTACTTTACTATACTATTTTACTTATTCCAGCATTTTTAGCTTATGATTTTGGTTTATATTTTGTTGCTTATTTAAGAGGTGTTGGAGCATCTTCAATAATTTTTGTTGAATTATTTTACGATTATTTAGCTTTTTTTGCTTTTTATATTCGTTTAATAGTTCAAAGTGTTCGTATCATCTTAATGTTATTCACATTTGCTTCATTCCACGAAGCTGTTATAACACATGGAATTGAAAAAGAATGAATCATGGGTAACGAAGGATTTTTTGAAGATTTATCAAATTCAATTCGTACACCATACGGTATGACTTATTTTTTAGTTTTTAAATTATCAGGTCATATTATTTATTTTTTTTATGAATTATTCCATACATTATTTGTTGTTACCGTTCAATTTATTGCATTTTTTGCAATGGTTTTTTGATTATTTTTATTTTTATATACTATGTTTACCGCAGAATTACAAGAAAAATATTTCAATATAAAAAGATCACTTAGATATAAATTTTATAGTAGATATTTAGATTTAAAATGTTTTATTTTAAAATTTAAAAATAGACCCTTTATGTAGATGTTGTATAATTTTTTTATTACTTTTAAATTTCATAGATTTTGTCAATCGGGTTGTTATTTTGATTTTTTTTATAAAAAATTAACTGATGTGTTTGTTCGAAATGTATTTGTATATACTTCTCAATTTTTTGCAGAAAAATATATGATTGAAGTTTTAACAAAAAAAATAATTGATAAATCAATTTTTAATATAAATAAAATTATTGGTTTTACTAAATTAAATTTTTTTACTTTTTTTTTACAAACTGTATATGTATTTTTTTATTCATTATCGTTATTTAATTTATTTTTTATTATATTTTAATTTTTTTAATTTAAATATATTTTTTTAAAACTGTAAATTTTAGTAAATCTCAAATTTATTGAGATTGAATATTGAAGAACCTCCTTCAAAAACTAATGAATTTTAGATTTGATAGAGAATAAGTATTGTGAAAGAAAGGTGAAAAGAACTTTTATAAAAGTTTTGAAAAGACTCTGAAACTTAATGCGAATTTCAATTGAAGCTTATTAGTTTCAATGTACCTTTTGCATAATGGGCTAGCTAGTTTATTAAAATAGCGAGCTTTTTTTTTTGAAAAAAGGCGTACTGAAAAGGTTTGAGTTATTTTAATAATACCCGAAGCGAAGTGATCTAATTATGACCAAGTTGAAAATCAATTTTGATTGGAGGACTGAACCCGTGAATGTTGCAATATTCTGGGATGAGTTGTAATTAGGGGTGAAAGGCTAATCAAACTTCGTGATAGCTGGTTTTCCACGAAATCTATTGAAGTAGAGTGATCCTTTTTTAAAATTCTAGGTATAGTAATTTTTAATTAAAACCCTAAAGTGTTTAAATCTAAAAGGCTTAGAATTAGAATTTTAATAGGATTAAACAGACTGTGAGCGCGAAGGTTCATAGTCGAGAGGGAAACAGCCCAGATTATAGGATAAAGCATATAAAAATTGTTAAGTAAAAGACTTAAAAATAATATATGTGTTAGAAGGTAGGCTTGGAAGCAGCCATCCCCTAAGGAAAGCGTAAAAGCTCACTAACACATCTTATTTGATTGCATAATAAATAAATTATTTTTTAGGTCTAAAATTAAAATGATTAGCAATTTGCTGAATCTATAAACCTGTTAGGTGGTAGTGGAATGTTTTGTATATCGTTGAAGAAAAATTGAAAAATTTTTTGGAGATATCAAAATCATCAATGCTAGCATGAGTAATAAATATAATGTGAAAATCATTATCGTTTGATGCTCGCAGGTTGCTTTGTTACGATTATCTTACAAAGTGTGAGTCGGTTTTTAAAATCAATATTCTATAGGAATGATTGATAAGTAAAGCGTTTGCTTACTAAGTTATATAAATACGATAATTTTTTTAATTTTTTTATTAATCTCAATAAAAAAAAATTTTTTTTATTGCTTTAAAAAATTTTTTTTATTATCGTCTGGAAACACTATAACTTATAAACCGTACTATTCAAACGCATGTGAGCTAGTGGAATACATGACAACGAAGAGGTAATGATTCTGAAGGAACTCGGCAATTTGACTCTGTAACTTTGGAATAAAGAGGGCCTTTTTTAAGGCTTCAAAAAAGAGAGAGTGGCGACTGTTTAACAAAAACATAAGATTTTGCAAAATTTAATTATGATGTATAAAATCTGACGCCTGCCCAGTGCTGCAAGATGAAATTCAAAAGTTTTTTAGCTTTTGATATAAGTCCCAGTAAACGGCGGTCGTAACCCTGACGATCCTAAGGTAGCGAAATTCCTTGACGGGTAAGTTCCGTCCCGCATGAATGGCGTAACGACTGCTCTAGTGTCTCCAGAATCATCTCTATGAAATTGAATTTACCGTGAAGATGCGGTTATGTACAGCTAGACGGAAAGACCCTATGCACCTTTACTATAAGCTTAAATTTACAATATTTAATATTTACATAGATATGTAGGAAATATATATTACCGATGGAAAACTACTTAAATATTATTTATTGTAAAATAAAAAATAATAAAATTATTTTATTAATTTAAGCTTGGTAGTTTGACTGGGGCGGTCGCCTTCTAAAAGGTAACGAAGGTGTGCATATAATTTAAAGCAAAAAAATTTATTAATTTTTTATGTTATTATAATAAATTTTTTAAATTTGATTAGTGTACTTACAAGTATACTAAGGACGTATTGTCTGCTATAGTGACCCGATAAATTTGTGTGGAAAATTTATCGATCAACGGATAAAAGGTACGCTAGGGATAACAGGCTGATAAACTTTGAGAGTTCCTATCGATGAGTTTGTTTGGCACCTCGATGTCGACTCATCACATCCTGGTGGCGCACAATCTGCCAAGGGTTCGGCTGTTCGCCGATTAAAGTGGTACGTGAGTTGGGTTCAAAACGTCGTGAGACAGTTTGGTCCCTATCTACTGTACAGTGAAAAAAACAATCAAAGTTTTACCTTAGTACGAGAGGACCGGGAAGAGTTAACCTCTGGTAAATCAATTACTGTTAGCAACAGTATGTTGAAAAGCTAAGTTAATTATTTTTAATAACTGAAAACTATTTAAGTTAGAAATAATTTTGATTTGTTTTTTAATAATTTTTTAAAAAAAGATTAAATTTATTTATTTTTATTTTTGAAAAATTAGTAATAATTTGAGAAAATAAATTTAAAAAATTAATTTTTAAAAACTGTTGGGTTTTTTTTTTAAAAGTTTTTAAAAAAATAAGCATTAAGTGGATGCCTAAAATCTAAAATTTAACGTAAATTAATTTACTAAACCTTTTGGTAAATAATTTTTTGACTTATTTATTTATTTGAAATCAAAAGGATTAATTTAATTCAAATTAACGAAGTGAAACATCTCAGTAGTTAATTTAAATTAAATCAATTGAGAAAAATTGTAGCGGTGAGCGATCAATTTAGTTTTAATGTTTTTAAATAAAAACCAAATCACCTGGAATGGTGTGCCGTAGAAAGTTAAAGTCTTGTAGGTTTTATTTTTTTTTATTTTTAGCTGTTTGGGTGGTCTCTGCGTGGGCTCATTCCCCACTAGCACTATTGGTTCGATTCCGGTAAACAGCTATACTCATGTGGCGGAACTGGTAGACGCGCGAGGCTTAAAACCTCGTCTAATTGTTAGGTGCAGGTTCGATTCCTGTCATGAGTATGAGATGGTGACTGAGTGGTTAAAGTGGTAGGCTGTAAACCTATTGGGTTATCCCGTCGTTGGTTCGAATCCAACCTATCTCCTTAAACAAACAACTACAACACTACTAACCAATAACAAACAACTACAACACTACTAACCAATAACAAACAACTACAACACTACTAACCAATAACAAACAACTACAACACTACTAACCAATAACAAACAAC
>Ga0207864_1000737_pt1 | contig 41570 bp, 35 predicted proteins | sample HigsolmetaAR202D_FD_184834 | JGI IMG/M metagenome (GOLD analysis project Ga0207864, IMG submission 184834) | Ionic liquid and high solid enriched microbial communities from the Joint BioEnergy Institute, USA - AR20-2-D (SPAdes) (version 2) ...
ACCACGTTGCGCCCCTTCGGCCCCAGCGTCACCTTCACCGCGTCCGCCAGGATGTCCACCCCGCGCAACATCTTCGCTCGCGCTTCCGCGCTGAACCTCACGTCCTTCGCTGCCATAATTCAGTCCTCCAAAATCGTGATGCGGGAACGACCTCAGGCGGCCTTCTTCTTGGAAGCGGCGTCGCCCTCGAGGATTCCCATGATGTCGGACTCCTTCATGATCAGGAGTTCCTCGCCGTTGATCTTGACCTCGGTCCCCGACCACTTGCCGAACAGCACGCGGTCGCCGACCTTCACCTCGAGCGGAACAATCTCGCCCTTCTCGTTACGAGCGCCCGGGCCAACGGCGAGAACCTCGCCCTGCATGGGCTTCTCCTTGGCGGTGTCTGGAATGATGATCCCGCCCGGAGTCTTCTCGTCCTCCTCGACGCGGCGGATCAGCACACGATCATGCAAAGGCCTGAATTTCATTGGAAATTTCTCCCTCATTGAGCGGATACGCGGCGGCGGCCCCGTTTGTTAGCACTCACCGCCAGCGAGTGCTAATTGACTTAGAAAAGCGGATTTTGGGTGTCAAGACCGGGTCCTGGCGCCCTCGCGGCCGATCCCGTTTCGTCGTTCCGAACGGACGCCAGGGACGACCGGCAGCCAAACCACTCCTCCCCTCACATCGTCAATCGTCCAACCGGATGAGTGGCCATCCGGTCAATCGCCGGCGGCTTGGCAGCAGCCTCCGCCACATGCTGCTAACATACTGATATTATTACTTTTTATGTTGGAATCGGGAATAATCGGGCGCACAATTTGTTGTCCGAATCGGACAGTAACGGCGAAGGAGGAAATGGAGGGACTGCGTTAATGCCTGACCTTGCGTTACAGCTGCGGGACTACCGTCTGACGACGGCCGAAATCATCTACCACATGCCGGACCACCCGGGCGTCCTGCAGACGTTCGTTTGGCAGGAACTCGACATCGCGCCCGATTTTCCGGTGCTGAAACGCTTCCTCTCCTTCTGGGAGCGCAACATCGAAGGCAAGCTTCATACCGTGCGGATCGCCCAGACGGCGATCATCACGCCGGCCGAAGTCCGCGCGCACGCCCATCTGTTCACCTTGCAATAGTTCCGCCTCTCCACGGCCCCCGCATGGCGATCCAACCCAACGGATCGCCGGCGGCCGGCCGGAATTGATCACGCTCGGCCGCAATTGCGGCGTCCGCACCATCGGCGCTGCCCTGAACGCAAGCGGGATACGCCGTCTGTCACGAGCGCCGCGCCGACGTAAGCCCTCTCCAATTCCGGTGAATCCTGCGCACTACCCCCAAAGAACGGCGGCACAGAGGTCCGTCGTTAAGAATCCGTTTACTATATTTCCCTGCAAATTGGCGACGGACATTGATCGCCACCGACGCCAAGGAATATCCCGACATGTCGATTCCTCTTGCGGACCTTTCGCCGACGACGCTCGATTGCCTGGCCGAACTCATCGAGCAGCGCCTCGAGGACCCCGAGGCAATGCTGCTTCCGGCCACTTGGCAAGAGGCGATGGCGCGCGACGATGCCGACCGCGAGCTGGTCGAAGCCCTGCACGCAGCGGGTCTCGGCACGGTCGCGCGCGCGCTGATGCCGCCGGCACCGCCTGTCCTTCACTGACACTGACCATCCTTCACTGATCGGCAGGACCGGCCCCGCCGGATGGGAAATCGCCCGCGTCCGGCCGGGCTCGGATAAGGGGCGGGCCGTCGGGCGAAGCCGCCCTGCCGTCCCGCGCGCCCTGAAGCCTCCAAGCCCTTCCTCTCGAGGCGTCCGTCGATACGAACCGTCACCCCGACGACGTCACCCGGGTCGCCGACACGAAAAACGGCCGCGCCTCGAATTCCGCGTGATCCGCCGCCCCTGGCTTGAAGCCCATGACTTGAAGGCGTGCAAGTGCGGAGGCGGGTGGCGGTGGATGCCGCGGCTTGATCGCCTCGCCAATTTCGCGGAAGGTTGGCCCACGGTTACGAGTGACTTGTGGGGGAGGTTGTAATGGCGGACGTCGCGCCTGCAGGCGGACCCAGCGGCAAGTTGGTCATCCGGAACATCGGTCTGTTGTTGTCGGGCGATCTCGACCGGCCGATTCTCGATGCCGACACCATCGTCGCGATCGACGGCAGGATCCATGCGATCGGCAAGTCCAAGGACGTCGACCAGTCGAACGCGAAGGTCACGATCGACGCCAAGGGCTGCGCGCTCTCGCCCGGCCTGATCGACAGCCACGTACATCCGGTCTTCGGCGACTGGACGCCGCGCCAGAACCAGCTCGGCTGGATCGACTCGTTCCTCAACGGCGGCGTGACCTGCATGATCTCTGCCGGCGAGGTGCATCTGCCCGGCCGCCCCAAGGACATCGTCGGCCTCAAGGCGCTCGCCATCACCGCGCAGCGCGCGTTCGACGCATTCCGCCCCGGCGGCGTCAAGGTCATCGCCGGTGCGCCGGTCATCGAAAAAGGCATGACCGAGGAGGACTTCGCCGAACTCGCGAAAGCCGGCGTGAAGCTCCTGGGCGAGGTCGGCCTCGGCTCCGTGAAGGCCGGCGACGAGGCGAAGCGCATGGTCGCCTGGGCCCGCAAATACGGCATCCAGTCGACCATCCACACCGGCGGTCCGTCCGTGCCGGGCTCCGGCTATATCGACAAGGACGTCGTGCTCGAGGCCGATGCCGACGTCATCGGCCACATCAATGGCGGCCATACCGCATTGCCGCTCGATCAGATCCGCTGCCTGTGCGAAAGCTGCACGCGCGCGATCGAGATCGTGCACAACGGCAACGAGCTCGCCGGTCTCACCGCGCTCCGCTACGCGAAAGAGCTGGGACAGCTCCACCGCGTCATTCTCGGCACCGACTCGCCGGCAGGATCGGGCGTGCAGCCGCTCGGCATCCTCCGGATGATTGCGCTGCTGTCCTCGCTCGGCGATACGCCGGCCGAACAGGCCTTCTGCTTCGCCACGGGCAACACGGCGAAGATCCGCCAGCTCGATTGCGGCCTCATCCAGGAAGGAAAGGCCGCGGACTTCGTGCTGATGGACAAGGCGCAGCATTCCTCGGGCCGCGACCTGCTCGACTCGGTGCGCAAGGGCGACCTGCCCGGCATCGGCATGGTCATCATCGACGGCGTCGTGCGCATCGGCCGCTCCCGCAACACGCCGCCGGCCGAGCGCGTGCCCGAAATCGTGCACTGACCGCCGCGGATCATCGAACCGTCAGGATACCGGGCGCGCCGGGACGAAAAGGCCCGGCGCGTGCCGGCCTGTCCGTCGTCGTGACCTCGGTGTGCTGGTGGTCCGCCATGGCATCGGTACATGGGCGGCACGGTGCCCTCCCAACCGGCGGCGAAAACGGCTACCTATTTGCGCGACACGTCAGATGAGGAACCGCCGATGCAGACTTCGTTCTACCGCGTCGCCGCCGTGCAGTTTCATCTGCGGCCCGTCGCACGCTTCGAGGAATGGGCCGAACAGGCGGCGGGCTATGTCGCGACCGCGAAGGCCGAGTTCGACGCACGTTGCGTCGTGCTGCCCGAATACTGCACCGGCAGTCTCATGTCGATTCCGGTGAACGGCAGAGCCGGCACCGTCCGCGATCTCGCCGCCTATGCGCCGCGCTACGTCGAATTGTTCAAGGAGCTCGCGCGCCGTTACGACATCGCCATCGTCGCCGGCACGATCGTCGTCGCCGAGGGCAACAAGCTCTACAACGCCGCACACCTGTTCCATCCCGATGGCCGCGTCGACGTACAGAAGAAACTGCACATGACGCCGACCGAGGCCGGCCCCTGGGGACTCTCGCCGGGCGAGACGCTGGAACTCGTCGAGCTGCCGTTCGGCAAGGCGGCGCTGCTCACCTGCTACGACACCGAGTTTCCGGAGCTCGCACGCCAGGCGCGCGCCCGCGGCGCCAAGGTCATCTTCACGCCGTCGTGCACCGACGACCGGCACGGCTTCTTCCGGGTCCGCTACACCGCGCATGCGCGCGCGATCGAGGATCAGGTCTACGTCGTCGTGGCCCACACCGTCGGCGGCCTGCCCACCGTCGACAACCTGCGCTCCAACGTCGGTCAGGCCGCGATCCTGACGCCGTGCGACTATCCGTTTCCGCAGGGCGGCGTGCTGGCTCAGGGCGAGATCAACCTCGACATGGTTATCGCCGCCGATCTCGACATGGCCGCGATCGCGCACGCCCAGCAGGGCGGCTCGGTGCGTACATGGCAGGACCGCCGCGGCGGCGAGCTGTATCCGGAGATTCGCTGAAGCCTGCGGGACCGTTCGTTCGCAGACGATCCCCGGCACGGCCTCGATGGCCCACCGATCCTGAGGCCCCAGGGGCGCGAAGAAGGCTGGGTGGCCGGGAGCGATCGCACATGACCGCGACGTGCCCGTGACGGGTTGAATTGGCCGCCGGGACGATCGGCGTACCTCGTCCCCAAGGAAACTACCGTCATGCCGGACGCGTTAAATCCACCGGGTGCAGGTCGCGGCTTCACGTGACCAGCGGAACTATGCATGGCGTCACCGTGACTCGTGGCCGCCCGAACCCCGGTTCAGGAGGAACGGTCATGGCGAATTTCCATGTGATCGCCGGCCCGGACGCGACGACTCCGATCGTCGTGCGCAAGATCGGACCAGCAGACCTCAAGGACGCTCTCGTCAAGGGCGTCGACGACTTCCTGGCGAAGCCGTCGCACCTTGTCTTTCTCGGCCTGATCTATCCGCTCTTCGGTCTCGGCCTCTGGGCCGTGACGTTCACCAGCAATGCCCTTCCCCTCCTCTATCCGCTCGCCTCGGGCTTCGCCCTGATCGGTCCCTTCGCGGCGATCGGCCTCTATGAGATCAGCCGGCAGCGGGAGCTTGGCGAGGAGGCCTCATGGCTGCGTGCCTTCGGCGTGCTGCGCTCGCCGTCGATCCCGTCGATCCTGGCGCTCGGCATTACGCTGATGGTGATCTTCCTCGTGTGGCTGACGACGGCCCGGATGCTCTACGAGTGGCTCTTCGGTCCCCTCGCACCGCAATCCTATGCGCAGTTCGTCAACGAGATCCTTACCACGCCCCGCGGTCTCGCCCTGATCGTCCTGGGCAATGCGCTCGGCTTCGTCTTTGCCGTGGTGGTGCTGAGCATCAGCGTCATCTCGTTCCCCATGCTGCTCGACCGTGACGTCGGCGCGGCGATGGCCGTTCAGACATCCGTCAGGGCCGTGATCGAGAACCCGGTCACGATGGCGCTCTGGGGCTTGATCGTTGCCGCCCTGCTGCTGATCGGATCGTTGCCGCTGTTCGTCGGCCTCGCCGTCGTGATGCCGGTCCTCGGGCATTCGACATGGCATCTCTACCGCAAGGTCGTGGAACGCGCCGTCCACGAGGAGCTTCCGGTCTACTGACGGACGCCGGCGCGGCGCGCATGCGCGCGTCAGTACGCGACGATGCGGCCGGCGCAGCGTGCACGGGGTTGCGCCGGCCTTTATGGTGACGCTAGTGCGGTGACGCTAGGATCCCGTCCCGAAGAACAGGAGCCGGGTGAGGAGTGTGTAGTCCGATTCGAACACCATGATCGCGACGAACACCAGCACCGCGACGGGCGGCACCAGAATGGCGTAGACCAGGGCCAGCCGCTCCCACGCCATGTGCATGAACACGGCGACGATCAGGCCCGCCTTCAGGATCATGAACAGGAGGATCAGGAACCACCTGAGATACCCCTGAAGGTGGAAATAGTCGACGAGATAGGAGAAAGCGCTGAGGACGAACAGCCAGCCCCAGACGACGAGATAAAGTTTTATCGGGTGCTGTTGACCTTCGACGTGGGCCCGCGCCTGCGGGTGCCGTTGTGCTTCGGCATGTGCTCCGGCGTGCGGCATGGCTTTCTCCTACCAAAGATAGAAGAACGCGAAGATGAACACCCACACGAGATCGACGAAGTGCCAGTAGAGGCCCATGATCTCGACGATCTCGTAGCGCCCCTTGCGGCTGGTGAAAAAGCCGCGCGCGGCACGGTCGAAATCTCCCCGCAGCACCTTTCGCGCGATGATGATCAGGAAGATCACGCCGAACGTGACGTGGGTGCCGTGAAAGCCCGTGATCATGAAGAACGACGATCCGAACTGCGGCGCCCCCCACGGATTGCCCCAAGGTCGGACCCCCTCCATGATCAACTTGGTCCACTCGAACGTCTGCATGCCGACGAACGTGGCGCCGAGCGCCGCGGTCGCCAGCATCAGGGCCGCGGTTCTGACGCGGTCGCGGCGATAGCCGAAGTTGACGGCCATCGCCATCGTCCCGCTGCTGCTGATCAGAACGAAGGTCATGATCGCGATCAGGATCAGCGGAATCTCGGTGCCGCCGATATGCAGCGCGAAGACCTGGCTGGGGTTGGGCCACGGCACGGGTGTCGATATCCGCACCGTCATGTACGAGAGCAGGAAACAGCTGAAGATGAAGGTGTCGCTGAGGAGGAAGATCCACATCATCGCCTTCCCCCAGGACACGTTCTTGAACGCCCGCTGGTCCGAAGCCCAGTCGGCGACGAGGCCCCGCCAGCCCGCCGGCGGCGTGAGAGTCGCACCCGTGTTCGTCAAAGCGGATTCGGCCATGCTCGACTCCGTCAGATCAGCCATTGACGGCAGATTGCCGCGAATTCGTCGCCCCAGCCCGTCAGCAGGCCAAAGAGCGCAAGCCAGATGACGAGCAGGAAGTGCCAGTACGTGGCGCACAACGTCACGCTCTCGCGCACCCGGTCCGTTGCGACGTCGTCCCACGCCTTGGCGGCGGTCCGGCCGAGCGCCACCAGTCCGCCCACCACGTGCAGCCCGTGCATGCCGGTGATGAGATAGAAGAAACTGTCGGCCGGATTGGCCGCCACGAAATAGCCCGCATCGGCAAGCCGCTGCCATGCCGCGAGCTGGCCTGCGACGAACGCGGACGCGGTGAAGCCGCCGGCGAGCAGGCCCCATCTTACGTCCCCCATCCGTCCCCGCCGCGCGGCGATGACCGCCCATTGCAGCGCGATGCTGCTCGCGACCAGCACGCCCGTGTTGAACCAAAGCAGCCCCGGCACCGGCACGGGCCGCCATTCCGCCATCGGCATTCGCATGAAGTAGGCGCTGGTGAAGATCGCAAACAGGGCGCCGACGACGGCCAGAAACACACCCAATCCGATCTTCGCCGCCGGCAGGGTCGATGCGCCCGTTCCCGGAATCTCGCCGATCACGCCCTCTTCCAGCCAGGGCTTCGACGTCAATCGCTGGTGCGACAGCCACCAGGCGACGATGCCGCCGATCACGGCCATGAAGACGATGATGACGGCCACGGCCCGCGCCCCTTACGCGGCCCGCGTGATCGTGGGCTGGTTCTGCGGCACGAAATCCTGATCCGCGCCCGGCACGTTGTAGTCGTAGGCCCAGCGATAGACCACCGGCAGCTCCTTGCCCCAGTTGCCGTGCCGTGGTGGCGTCTCGGGCGTCTGCCATTCCAGCGTCGTGGCGCGCCACGGATTGCCGCCGACTTGCCTGCCCCGCGACAGGCTCCAGAACAGGTTGAACAGGAACAGGATCTGGGCCGCCCCCACGGTCAGGGCCGCGACGGTGATGAAGGCGTTCAGCGCGTCGGACGAATGCAGGTTCGAGACCGTCTCGCCCAGCTCGTAGTAGCGGCGCGGCACGCCCATCAGGCCGACATAGTGCATGGGGAAGAAGATCGCATAGGCGCCGATGAACGTGATCCAGAAGTGGATCTTGCCCATCGTCTCGTCCAGCATTCGCCCGGTGATCTTGGGATACCAGTGATAGATCGCTCCGAAGATCACGAAGATTGGCGCCACACCCATCACCATGTGGAAATGGGCGACGACGAACATGGTATCCGACAGCGGCACGTCCACGACCGCATTGCCGAGGAAGAGCCCCGTGAGGCCGCCGTTCACGAACGTGACGATGAACGCGATCGCGAACAGCATTGGAATGGTCAGGTGGATGTCGCCCCGCCACAGGGTCAGTATCCAGTTGTAGACCTTGATGGCCGTCGGAATGGCGATGATCAGCGTCGTCGTGGCGAAGAAGAATCCGAACCACGGGTGCATGCCGCTGACGTACATGTGGTGCGCCCAGACGATGAAACTGAGGGCGCCGATCGCCACGATCGCCCATACCATCATGCGATAGCCGAAGATGTTCCGCCGCGCATGCGTGCTGATCAGGTCGGAGACGATGCCGAACGCCGGCAGCGCGACGATGTAGACCTCGGGATGGCCGAAGAACCAGAACAGATGCTGGAACAGGATCGGGCTGCCGCCATCGTAGTTCAGACGCTGCCCCATCTCGACGAGGGCCGGCATGAAGAAGCTGGTGTTCAGCACCCGGTCGAACAGCAGCATCACGGCGCCGACGAACAGTGCTGGAAAGGCGAGCAGCGCCAGCACGGTCGCGGTGAAGATTCCCCACACCGTGAGCGGCATGCGCATCAAGGTCATGCCTCGCGTGCGCGCCTGCAGCACCGTCACCACGTAGTTCAGCCCGCCCATGGTGAAGCCGATGATGAACAGGATCAGCGAGACGAGCATCAGGATGATGCCCCATTCCTGTCCGCCCGGCGTGCCGGAGAGGATGGCCTGCGGTGGATACAGGGTCCAACCGGCGCCGGTGGGGCCGCCCGGCATGAAGAAGCTCGCCACCAGGACCAGCACCGCGAGCAGATAGACCCAGTAGCTCAGCATGTTGACGTAGGGAAACACCATGTCCCGCGCGCCGATCATCAGGGGGATGAGATAGTTGCCGAAGCCGCCCAGGAACAGCGCCGTCAACAGATAGATCACCATGATCATGCCGTGCATGGTAATGAACTGGTAATAGGTGGCCGCGTCGATGAAGGCGAAGACGCCGGGAAAGCCCAGTTGCAGCCGCATCAGCCACGACAGCACCAGGGCCACGAATCCGATCGCCAGCGCCGTGCCCGCGTACTGGATGGCGATGACTTTGGCGTCCTGCGAGAAGACGTACTTCGTCACCCAGCTTTTCGGGTGATAGAGCTCCAGGTCATCTGCTTCAGCCGGCGGAACGCCTTCGGCCGTACCGGGCAGGACACCTTCGACTGCGCCAGATGGAACCATCTCGACAAGCCTCCTCGTTCCTGCTCGCGGGTTCGTCGCGATGGGGCGCGCGGGGCCATGGGGGCCTTCCTCGGCTCTCGATCGTACGATCCGCTCGTTTGCGCCCCCGCCATGGACGTCGTTCGCGATCCGACGCGACGCCCCGTCACTCGGTCTTGCTTTCTTTTCCGGCGTCTTCGCTTGCGTCGATGCGCGCCCCGGCGCGCGCCGACATGTGCCTGAACGTCTTCTGCTCCCGCAGCCACGCCTGGTAATTCTGCTCGGTATCGACGACGACGCGGCCGCGCATGTCGGCATGACCGACGCCGCACAGCTCCGCGCAGAAGATTTCGAAGGTTCCGGTTCTGATGGGCGTGAACCAGACATAGGTGACCATGCCCGGCACCATGTCCATCTTGGCCCGGAACTCGGGCACGTAGAAATCGTGCAGGACGTCGATGGAGCGGAGCAGCAGCTTGACCGGCTTGCCGATCTCGAGGTGCAGGTCGCCGCCCTCGATCACCAGGTCGTCATGCGCGTTGGGATCGTCCGGATCCAGGCCCAGCGGATTGTCGGCACTGACATGCCGCGTATCGACGGCGCCCAGACGGCCGTCCTTGCCCGGAAGACGGAAGTTCCACAGCCATTGCTGGCCGACGACCTCGAACTCGGTCGCATCCTTCGGCACCGCGATGAACTGGTGCCAGACGAACAGGCCGGGCGCCAGCATGGCCGCAACGCCCAGCCCGGTCACGATGGTGAGCCACCATTCCAGCTTCCGGCTCTCGGGCTCGTACACCGCCCGCCGCCCCGGCTGATGCCGGAAGCGGTAGATGCAATAGGCCATGAACAGGACGACGGCGGCGAAGACGATCCCGGTAATCCAGAACGTGATGGTGATCGTGTCGTCGATGTAGCCCCAGTTCGACGCGATCGGCGTCCACCACCACGGGCTCAGAAGGTGGAACAGCACCGAGCCGGCAACGATCAGAACCAGTATGAGCGCTACGGCCATCCCTCATTCATCCCTGCCCCCAAAGGCGACGGACATGAATTGAGGCGATTGTCTTTTTTATCGTCGGCCTTTTTTGCCGGACGATCGTCTCTGCTGCGTCCGGCGGCTCTTCGCCATGGCGTCGTCCAGCCCGATCAGGACACCGCACGAATCCCCCGAGCGGTCCAAGGGACGCTCGGGTGAGCGGGGCTCATGCCTGCACGGATGCGTGACGTCGCATTTGCCACTGTCGTGTCTCCCGCGTCGCCGGTCCAAGCCGTCGCGACGTCGAAGGTGACACCGCACACACGCCGCGGTCGCCGGCTTCAATGCGCTGCGACCGGCAATGTTTGATGGTGCGGCACGGCCAGCCTCGTTGTCAATCGGCGTCGACCGCCGGCGCGTCCGCATCTTCGGTGCAAGCTGAACCATTCGGGTCGGCTTGGCCGATCCCTGTTGCGGATGGTTCATCCCGAACGGATCCTTCGGCATCCACCGTTCGGTAAGGTTTGTCGCGCATCCTCGGGCCCACCTGCAATCCGAGGTGACTTTCCATGCGCGCCCTCCCGGCCGCCCTCCTGGCGGCAGGACTTGGTGTCGGCACGCCGGCCGGCGCGGCGGAGATCGTGCTCCGCAACTACGAGATCGAGCTTAACGGTGAAATCCGTCGCGGCGACGACGAGATCTTCGCGATCGCGCTCGGCGAATGGTTCGCCGTCACCGGTCGTCCCGTCGTCGAACTGCGACTGCGCAATGTCCACGGCGACACCGCGGTCGCGCGCACCATCGCCCGGCATGTCGTCGCCCACGAAGAGAAGACCGGCTACGCCGCCAATGTCCTCACCGAGGATCGCGTCTGCACCGATGCCTGCCGGATCATCTTGCGGCGCGAGGCGGCGCAGGATGCGTCGGTGAATCCGGCGGCGGTTGGTCTCGCCTTTTAAGGCGGAAGGTCGTGCGGCAATCCGGCTGATCGGCCGTCACGCCCGTCGTCTCGTCACCGGCCGTCCGCAGGCGGAACGTAGACCGGTTCGACCGGCCGCGGCGTCGCCGTCGGCCACACCTGGCGCGCGGTCAGGTTGATGCGGGTGCCGGGCATCAGCATGTCGCTGCCGTAGAACACGCGCCTGACGCCGTGGAAGCAGTTGCGCGCCGCTCCTGCCAGTACGACGACGTCGCCCGAATGCAGCAGCAGGCTCTCGACCCTGTCCTTGCGGTTCGGGCCGCCCATCACGAACTCGCACGAATCGCCCAGCGAGATCGACACGATCGGCGCAGCGAGGTCGTGCTCGTCGGCGTCGCGGTGAAGCCCCAGCTTCGCCCCGTCGCGATAGAGGTTCATGTGGCAGGCATCGAGATGGTAGGGACGTTCGTAGCCGATCGCGCCGAGCGATTCGCGCACGACCACCGCGATCGGCGCGGGCACTGCGGGATACGGCGCACCGGTTTCGGGGTGCCGGCGCACATAGCGATAGCCCGCCCGGTCGCTCCACCAGCCGGCAAGGCCGCACGACGTGATCCTGACGCTCATCTTCTGACCGCCCGGCGTCGTCGCGCTCAGCCACGGCGCCGCGGCGACGACCGCCTCGACGGCTGCGACGAGATCGCCGATGCGTTCGCGCGCGAAGCCTTTCAGATGGTAGAAGCCGCTCGCGACCACGGTTCCTGTGCTCCTGCTGCCGTTCTCCTGCTGCCGTTCGCGACACTATATAGGAAGAACGGTCTACGGGATGCCGCGGGGGACGACGTCGGATCGGCAGTGGCACCGACGGGTCTTCGGAATCGGCGCGGTTTCGCCTATGATCCCCGCGCTCATTTGGCCTTGGACAGGATTCGCTCGATGAAGATCAGAAACGTCACGGCATTGTTCCTCGCTGCCGCCCTCGCGCTCGCCCCTGCGCTTGCCGAAGCACGGGCCGGCGGCGGCAAGAGTTTCGGCAGCCGTGGCTCCCGCACTTTTCAGAGCGTGCCAGCGACGCCGACCGCCCCCACGGTCCGCCCGATCGAGCGGCGCGCGACCCAGGAGCAGACTCAGCCGACGGCGAGCCGTCCGGCACCGGCGCAGCCCGGCGCGCCGTCGCCGTTCTTCCAGCGTAATCCTTTCCTGGGCGGGCTCTTCGGCGGGCTGATCGGCGCCGGCCTGATCGGCCTGCTGCTGGGCCACGGCCTGTTCGATGGTGCGCTCGGGTTTGCCGGGTTGCTGGGCGTCCTGCTGCAGTTCGCGCTGATCGGCGGTCTCGCATGGTTCGCCCTGAACATGATCCGGCGCGCACGGCCACAGTCCGCCTACGTCGGCGCCGCCGCGCCGCGCATGCCATTCGACGGTCACGTACCGGACGTGAAGCCGCTCGACCTCGGCGGCGCGCGCCGGGTACCGCCGGCCGCCGTGGACGAGATCGGCATCACGGATGCGGATCTCCAGAGCTTCGAGCGCAGCCTTGCGGCCATCCAGGCGGCCTGGAGCGACGGCGACTTCACGACGCTCGGGCAGATGCTGACCCCGGAAATGCTCGACAACTTCACCGAGGCCTACGAGGCGGAGGCCGCGCGCGAACGGCGAAACCGGGTCGAGAACGTCCGCTTCCTCCAGGGCGACGTCGTCGAGTCCTGGCACGAGGACGGCTTCGACTACGCCACGGTGGCGATGCGCTGGTCGGCGCTCGATTACACCGTCTCGACCGGGGACGGGACGGTCATCAAAGGCAGCCGCGAAGTTCCGGTCGAAACGACGGAGGTGTGGACGTTCGCCCGCCGGCCCGGCGGCGCGTGGCGCCTCGCTGCCATTCAACAGACGGGCTGACGCCCGGCCGACTCTTGAACGCCCGCCCGATACGGCCCGGCCGACGACAGGCTATGGGCCGTGGCGTTCGGGCGCGAGGGCGGTCAAGCGAAGATGATGTATCCCACTCGGGCGGATTCCGGAAAGAGGAACCCGGAAGAACAAAGTGCATTGACGCCGACAACGATCTGGAGTGGAATTTCGGCAAGGAGAACTGCGCCCGCCGGGTCCTGGCCCCCGCGCGGGCGTTTTGATTCGGCGGGGCGAAGCCACGCAAGCAGGGGGACATGTCCCACTGTCCCACTGTCCCACTGTCCCACTGTCCCACTGTCCCACCGTTTCACCGTCCCGGATCCCGTACCAGTCGGGCTCCCCGGCCTTGTCCTCTCCCCGACGGGAAGCGAAACGAAGGTGTCGCTGCCGTCAGGCAACGGGCGCATGAGGGGGGCGGAGGGCCAGGACGCAGCCCGAACGAGGACGGAACACACCCGAGACGGCTGAAACAGCCGGAACAGTGAAACGATCGGAACGGATGGAACGGTTGGAACAGGCGGAACGGCCGGAACAGATGAACCGGCTGGCACAAACGAAACAGTTGGAACAGCTGAAACAGCCGGATCGACGGAACGGCTGAAACAGGTGGAACGGCTGCGACAGCTGCGACAGCTGCGACAGCTGCGACAGCTGCGACAGCTGCGACAGCTGCGACAGCTGCCAAGGCAGCCGTTCCAGGGGCTTGGGGCCGGTGTCAAGCGTCCCGAAAATGGGACGACCGCGGTTCAGACCGACAGATACTGCGCCCGCACGGCCTCGTTGGCCGCCAATTCCGCCATCGTGCCGTAATAGCGGATGCGGCCCTTTTCGATGATGTAGGCGCGGTCCGAGACGCGCGTCGCGAAGTGGAGGTTCTGTTCCGACAGGATGACCGTCAGCCCCTCGCGCTTGAGCGCCAGGATCGTGTCCGCCATCTGGTCGACGATCACCGGCGCCAATCCTTCCGAGGGTTCGTCGAGAAGAATCGCGCGCGGGTTGCCCATCAGTGTGCGGGCGATGGTCAGCATCTGCTGCTCGCCGCCGCTCATGCGTCCACCCGGACGATTGCGCATTTCGCCGAGGTTCGGAAAGATCTTGAACAAGCGCTCCGGCGTCCATTGCGGCGCATCTGCGCGTGGCGGCTGCCGACCGACCTCGAGATTCTCCATGACGGTGAGGTCCGTGAAGACGCGCCGGTCCTCGGGCACGTAGCCCAGACCCGCGCGCGCGATCGCATACGGCGCCCATCCGGTGATGTCCTGGCCGCCGAAGACGATGCGGCCCGCCGCCGGACGCAGCAGGCCCATGATCGTCTTCATCGTCGTGGACTTGCCGGCGCCGTTGCGGCCCAGCAGCACCACGACCTCGCCGCGCCGTACGTGCAGCGTGATGTCGGCCAGAATGTGGGCGCGGCCGTAGTAGGTGTGGATGCCTTCGACGGCGAGCAGGTCGGCGGAGCTCATGCGTAACCTCCGGCCCCGAGATAGATCTCCTGCACGCGCGGATCGGCGCGCACGTCCTCGGGCCGGCCCTGGGCGATCAGCCGGCCGCGGTTGAGGACGATGATGCGGTCGGCGTGGCCAAACACCACGTCCATGTCGTGCTCGGTGAACAGCACGGCGATGTTGCGCTGGCGCACGACCTCGCGCGTAAGCGCCATGAGTTCGACGCGCTCCTTCGGCGCCATGCCGGCCGTCGGTTCGTCCATCAGGAGAAGCCGCGGCGCATTGGCGAGCGCGACGGCGAGTTCGACCCGCTTGAGGTCGCCGTAGGCGAGCACGCCACAGGCCCGGTCGGCCTGGTCGAGCATGCCGACCTGGGCGAGAAGTTTGTCCGCCTCCTCGCGATGGAAGGTCGATGCCGGGCGCCAGAACTGGGCGAGCTGCCGATGATACGACAACAGCGCCATCTGCACGTTCTCGCGCACGGTCATGGAGGCGAAGGTCGCGGTGATCTGGAACGTGCGGCCGATGCCGAGCCGCCATATCTGGCGCGGTTTCAGGCCGGTGATGTCGCGCCCCTCGAATCGGACGGTGCCGGAGTCGGGCTTGAGCTGTCCGTTGAGGAGGTTGAAGCACGTGCTCTTGCCGGCGCCGTTGGGACCGATCAGGGCGAGAAGCTCGCCGGCCGCGAGCGTGAAGCTGACGTCGGCGACGGCCTGAAGACCGCCGAACGCTTTCGACAGATGCGTGACCTCGAGGACGGTCATGCGACCTCCCCCTTGCCGCGGTACCACCACCGCTGCGCCGCGCCCGCGATTCCCTGCGGGAAGGCCAGCACGAGAACGATGATCGCAAGGCCGAGGATCAGCCGCCAGTAATCGGTCAGACGCGAGAGCTGTTCGTGCAGGCCCGCATAGACGATCGCGCCGACGATCGGCCCCGAGATGGTCTGAACGCCGCCCAGCAACACCATCATCAGCGCGTCGACCGAGCGCGGGATGGAGACGTAGGTCGGGAACACGCTGCCCTTCGAGAAGGCGAACAGGCCGCCGGCGAGTCCCGCGAACAACGCGGCACAGGTGAACGCCGCCCACTGGATGCGCGCGACGGGGATGCCGATCGCCTCCGCGCGAAGCGGCGAGTCGCGCCCGGCGCGCAACGCATAGCCGAGCGGCGCGTAGATGATCCGGCGCAGCAGCAGCGCCCCGGCGACGCACAGGACGAGCGCGAGGTAGTAGAACGCATACGCGTTGCTCGCCCACTCTGCCGGCCAGACGCCGAGAATGCCATTGTCGCCGCCGGTGACCTCCACCCACTGGAAGGCGATCGACCACACGATCTGCGCGAAGGCGAGCGTGAGCATGGCGAGATAGACGCCCGAGAGCCGCACGACGAACCACCCGAACAGCACGCCGCCCAAACCCGCCGCGAGCGGCGCCAGTATCAGCGCGACCGACATCGGTGCGGCAAAGTGCTTTACGGCCAGTGCCGCGCCGTAGGCGCCCAGGCCGAAATAGGCGGCGTGACCGAACGAGACCATCCCGCCCGGCCCCATGATGAAATGGAGGCTCGCCGCGAACAGGACGAAGATCACGATCTCGGTCAACACGATCAGGCCGTAATCGCCGGCCGCGAGCGGCGCGAGCAGGAGCACGGCCAGCGTCGCAAGTCCCACGAGCTTGAGCTCGCGCGGCGCCGGCCGCACCACGGGTTCGATCATGCCGGTCACCGCACGGGCATGCGCCATCGGTCGGCCGAGCAGGCCGTACGGGCGCACGATCAGCACCACCGCCATCACGATAAAGCTCGGGATCAGCGTCATCTTCGACAGGACGATCTCGATTCCCAGAACCGTGAACGGCGGGGCGACCAGCATGAAGGCCTGCAGTTCCGCGATCAGCAGTGCGGCGAGATAGGCCCCGGCGATGCTGCCCATGCCGCCGACCACCACCACCACGAAGGCGTCGGCGATGATCGAGAGGTCCATGGCGAGCGTCACCGGCTCGCGCGGAAGCTGCAGGGCACCACCGAGTCCGGCGAGGCAGGCCCCCAGGAAGAACACAGAGGTGAAAAGAAGCTTCTGGTCGACGCCGAGGGCACCCACCATCTCGCGGTCCTGCGTCGCCGCGCGCACCAGCGTGCCCCAGCGGGTCCGGTGGAACAGCAGCCACAGCAGGCCGAGCACGACCGGCCCGACCACGATCAGCAGCAGCTCATAGCGCGGGAAACGCTGGCCCAGGATCTCGACGGCGCCGCGCAGGCCCGGCGCGCGCGGCCCCAGCAGATCCTGCGGCCCCCAGATCGCGAGCGTCAGGTCCTGCACGACCAGCACCACGCCGAACGTCGCCAGCAGCTGAAACAGCTCCGGCGCGGCATATATGCGGCGGAGCAGGACGATCTCGATCGCGACGCCGATGAGGCCGACCGCCACCGTCGCCGCCAGCACGCCGCCCCAAAAACCGAGGTGGCCGTAGGGCAGATTGGTGACGAAGGTCCAGCCGAGATAGGCCCCCAGCATGTAGAAGGAGCCATGCGCGAAGTTCACGATCCGGCTGACCCCGAAGATGATCGACAGGCCAGACGCGACCAGGAACAGCGACGAGGCGCTGGCGAGTCCGGTCAGGAACTGAGCGACGACGAAATCCAAGTGGCAGTCCGAGCTGAGATGAAGGTCGAACGATCCCCCTCACCCCGTCCCTCTCCCCGGCGAGGAGAGGGAGGGGCCCGCGCCGCCCGCGCGGGAGGGTGAAGGCGTAAGGTACGCCGGTTCAGGCGTCAGGTGGTGTCCGGCCGCATCTGGCGCACGACGTCATCGGGCGGGAGATAGTCCTTCCCGTCGGCATAACGCCAGTCGACCATCACGCCCCTGCCGTTCTTGAGCGCCGTCTTGCCGACATAGGCGCCGAGCGTCGCCTGATGATCGATGGCGCGGAACGTGTATGGTCCGAACACGCCGTCGACGACGAGGCCGCGGCTCGCCGCGATCAACGCCTCGGTATCGGTGCTGCCGGCCTTCTTGATCGCGGCCGCGATCGATTTGAAGGTTTCGTAGCCGACCACCGAGCCGACGCGCGGATAGTCGTTGAACTTCTTCTGATAGGCCTCGCGGAACGCCTTGTGGACGGGCGTGTCGATCTGGTCCCACGGATAGCCGGTGACGATCCAACCCTCCGGCGTTTCGTCCCCCAGCGGGTCGAGATACTCGGGTTCGCCCGTTAGCATGCTGACGACGACGCGGCCCTCGAACAGGCCGCGCGTGTTGCCCTGGCGGACGAAGTTGGTCAGGTCGGGGCCGAAGGTCACGTTGAAGATCCCTTCGGGGTTCGCCTGCGCGATCGCCTGCACCGTCGCGCCCGCGTCGATACGGCCGAGCGCCGGCCACTGCTCGGCGACGAACTGCACGTCCGGCCGCTTCTTCTGCACCAGCTCCTTGAACCACTTCACGGCCGACTGGCCGTATTCGTAGTTCGGGCTGACCGTCGCCCAGCGCTTGACGGGAAGCTTTGCCGCCTCCTCGGCCAGCATCGCCGCCTGCATGTAGGTCGAAGGCCGCAGACGGAAGCAGTACTTGTGACCCTGGGCCCATGTAACCGCGTCAGAGAGCGGCTCGGCGGCCATGAAATAAACCTTGTTCTGCCGGGCATAGTCGCTGACGGCGAGGCCGACATGCGACAGGAACGTGCCGGCGAGAAGCACGACCTTCTCGTTGTTGACGAGCTCGCCGGCGAGGCGCACCGCGTCTTCGGGCTTGCCGGCGTCGTCGCGCGAAATCACCTCGAGCTTGCGGCCGAGCACGCCGCCTGCGGCGTTGATCTCCTCGACCGCGAGTTGCCAGCCGTTGCGGTACGGCAACGTGAATGCCGGAATGGTGGTGTAGCTGTTGATCTCGCCGATCTTGATGGTGGCGCTCTGCGCACGGACGATCGCCGGCGCCCCGGCCAGTGCGGCTGTCGCGGCGGCCCCGGCGATGAAATCACGACGTCTGATCTTCATGATATGCCTCCTGTCCTCTGCCCCGCATGCATCGATGGATCCGCACGAGAGACTTTATCGTGCCCTTCCGTTTCAGACGACCTCGCCCCATGCTTGGCGACGCACGAAGCGCCTGTCGGCAACTGACTACCTAAGTCCGTCCTTGCCCTCGATCTGGTCCTTGGTCAGGCCACCCACGCGCGGGATCGGCCGGCCGCTGTCGGTGACGACGATGGCAACGACGATCTCGTTCGCCCGCGGCGCATCCGGAACGCGCACCTCCATGGCGTCGAAATGGCTGCGGACATAGGCCGCATCCTTGTGGCCGAGCGGCACGTCGATCGGTGTGCCGACACCGCCCATTTTCTTGGCCGACGGCACCAGCGCCGCGCCCTTCTCGACCGCAGCGCGCAGCGGCTTGCCCAGCTTCGGATGCAGGATCGCCGCGGCGTGCTCGAGCTCGCCGGCCTCGCCGACGATCGCCGCCTTGCCGTAGCTTTCCGCCTGTCCGGGCTTGATGCCGAGCGCTTCGACCGCGCGCCGGCCCAGGAGATCGCCGAGCTGCTCGCCGATGTCCATGAGCAGATCGAGATTCTCCACGAACTTGCCGGCGAACGGATTCTCGATCACGGCGATCGCGGCGGCCCGGCGCGTCGGCGGCCGCACGTCCTGGCCCATCTCGCGATGGGTTTCCTCGAGCGTGACGATCAGCTTGCGCAGCTTTGCCTTCATCTGAGGCCGTCCTCTCCCTTGATCTCCGATGCCTTCAGGCCGCCGGCGCGGTTGTGAATGCGCGGCCCGGTCGTCATGACGAGTATGTAGACGATCTCGTCGGCGCGCGGGGCGTCGTTGATGCCGACCTCGATGGCGGTGAAGTGGCTGCGCACATAGGATGCGTTGATGTGCGTCACCGGCACGTCGAGCCGCGTGCCGGGCCCGCCGACTTTCTTGGTCGAAGGCACCATCGCCTTGGCGCCTCCCAGTACCTCGCGCATCACGTAGCCGCCCGGCGCATGCCACAACGCGCCGTGCTCGAGCTCGCCGGCCTCGCCGACGATGGCGCCCTTGCCGAAACCCTCGATCTGCTTCGGATCGCCACCCAGCGCGTCGACCAGCCGGCGCGACATCTCGTGGCCGAGCGGCTTGAGCTCGTCTATGAACGGCATCAGGTCCTCGACGTAGCGGCCGGCGAACGGGTTCTTGATCACCGCGGCGATGGCGCCCTGCTTCAGGGGCTTTTCCGCCACTGGCCCGCCTTCGTGGAAGATCTCCTCGACCATCGTCAGGTATTTGCGGACTTGGACCAGCGCCATGACCTTAACCCCCGATCTCGTTACCTATGCCGCCAGACGATCGACTATCGCGCCGACGATGGCGAACCGTTGCTGCAATACCAGCACCGCGCCGTAAATGTGTCCAGCCCGGCGCAGCGCCTCGGCCCGCGCCGTGCCGGCCGCGAGCGCTATGCGAACCGCCTCTGCCGGCAGCGGTCCGACGTCGAGCGTCACCAGCCGGTCCCCCAGGTCGCTGTCGGGATCGATTTCGCACGCCGGCCCGCGGCTGATCGCCGGATGTCCCGGCAGGTCGACGGCGTTCGCGATCATCGTCGCGGCGGCATCGGCGGCTGCGGCATTGGCCGCGAGCACGGTCACGGCGTCGGCGATGCCGAACGAGAAGCTGCGGCCGCCGCGGCCCTTGGCGGCGCGGCCCGAGGTCGCGATGCCGCGCACCGGCATCTCGGCGGTCAGCGCGATCATGCCGTCGATCGACGGTGCGGTCAGATCGGCGACGACGCCGCAGTCGAGCCGCCGTCCGGGGCTTAAGTGAAAGGCGATGTCGCCGCCGTCGTTGACGAAGGCCCGTTCGATGGATCGGCCCTCGAGCATCTTCTCGAGCACGTGATCCGCGACGGCACCCGCGACTGCGGCCATCGGCGTGATGAATTCGTGGCGATAGGGCCAGCAGGCATCGATCATACGCCGCGCGACCGGTCCTTCCACCGACGGCCGCGTGTCGCCGAGCGGCGTCCGGAGCACGGCGAGCTCGCGCACCAGCGTGCCGAGCACGTCCTCGAATGCGCCGGTTGCCTGCGCGTACGCGGCGCGCACTTCCTCCGGCGCACCGTCGGCCCGGATGATGAGATCGATCGGGCCGTGCTGCAGGTGCAGTCGGCGCCCGTCGGGCAGGATCGCGGCCTGGATCCCGCTCATTCAGCCGCCCCCTTGCGGGCCACCGGCGGTGTGACGGGCCATGGATTGTCCTCCCGCCAGGCGGCGAGCTTGAGACGCGGCTCGTTCGCGATCGAGGCGAGCGGGCGCACATGATCCATGTGGCCGCCGAGAGCGCGGTAATCGTCGAGGCGCAGCGTGAATTCGATCGGCGCCACGATCGCCGGCGTCGGTACGTAGCCGAACGACTGGTCGGGCATGAGCGTCACGTCGACCATGAAGGTGATGCCACCGCCCGGCCAGACATAGACCGGCGCCCCGCCCGACGTCACGCGCGTGAGCGCCGCACGGACCGAGCGCGTGAGTCGCACCGGGTTCTCGGTGACGCCGGCGCGCAGGCTGCCGCCGGCGCCGGCCATGAACAGCACGCTGCACAGCGCGGGCTCGCAGTTCTCGCCGATGCGATCGACGACCTTGCGGATCTCGGGCGGCATCTCCGCCTCCCGGGGTTGCAGATTTTCGTCGAGCACGTACCAGGCGGCGTGCTCGCCGGTCGTGCTGACCATGAGGAGCCTGAGCCCCGGCCACGCGACCTTGGGATCGATCTTTTCGATGATCTGCAGCGGATCGGTGATGTCGGTGCCGCCCCAGCCGGTGCCGGGATTGGCGACCTGGAAATAGCGGCCGGGCGTGGACTTGCGGCCGCGCACGCGGATGCCGGCGGGACGCATGTTGAGGAAGCGGCCGGCCTGATGCTCCGTCAGCACGCCGGTGATGTGGTCGTCGACGACGATCACCTCGTCGGCATGGCCGAACCACTGCCGCGCGAACATGCCGATCGTGGCCGAGCCGCAGCCCACGCGCATGCGCTCTTCCTGCACGCCGTTGATGATCGGCGGTCGGCCGGTCTGCACGACGACCGTGGCGCCGCCGTCGATCGTCATCTCGACGGCGCCCTTGTTGCAGAGCGTGAGCAGCGTCTCGCAGGTGACGGTGCCTTCCTTCTTGCTGCCCCCGGTCAGATGCCGCACGCCGCCGATCGCCAGCATCTGCGAGCCGTACTCCGCGGTCGTCACGTGGCCGACCTGCTCGCCCTGGACGCGCACCGCGGCCTGCTCGGGACCGACATAGCGGTCGGTATCGATCTTCACCTTGACGCCGCAGTAGCTGAAGATTCCCTCGGTCACGACCGTGACCATGTCGACGCCGTCGACCTCGCTCGACACGATGAACGGCGCGGGCTTGTAGTCGGGATAGGTCGTACCGGCGCCGACGCCGGTGACGAAGGTCGTGCGGCCCGAGATCGGGTTGCCGTCCCAGTCCTGGCCGAAGAACGGAACGAGGCGGCCATCCGCTGCGGCGACCTTCTGCGTCACTACGAACGGGTCCATGCGCACGAGACGTCCCCCGACGTTGCCGTAGCGGTCGCACGCGCCGGTCTTGCCGGGACGGATGCGGCACAGCACCGGACACGCATCGCAGGTGACGATGCCGTCCGCGCCCTTCGCCTTGCCCTCGGCAAGTGCCGTTTCGGTGGGCGTGTCGGTGCTCTTCTTCGTCTCAGTCATCGAGGGCCTCGCGTCATGAATTCTGCGCCGCCAGGATCGCCGCCCGAACGCGGTCCGGCGTCGCCGGCACCCGGGTGAGGCGAACGCCCGTCGCATGGTGGATGGCGCCGAGGATGGCAGGCGCCGTCGCGATCAGCGCTGGCTCGCCGATGCCCTTGGCCCCAAAGGGCCCCAGCGGTTCGGTGTCCTCGATCAGGATGCACTCGATCTCCGGCACGTCGCCGATGGTCGGGATCAGATAGTCATGAAGGTTCTCGGTGCGGCCCGGCACATACTCCTCCATCAGCGCCAGGCCAAGACCCTGCGCGATCCCGCCGTGGATCTGCCCCTCGACCTGGGTCGGATTGATGGCGCGGCCGACGTCATGCGCCGCGACGATGCGCCGGACCTTCGTCGTGCCGAGTTCGAGGTCGACCTCCACCTCGGCGATCTGCGCGGCGAAGGCGTAGGTCGCGTAGGGAATCCCCTGCCCGTCTTCATCGAGCGCAGTCGTCGGCGGATCGAAGCTTCCGGTCCCGACCAGCACGTCCTGGTTCGACACGACGGGCAGCGCATCCAGCTCGATCACGCGGCGCACGTCGCCATCGCTGAGCGTGAGCCGACCGGGCTCGAGCTCGATGCGGGCCCCGGGCCCGACATTGCCGAGACGCAGAATCTGCCGCCGCAGGTCCTCGCCGGCGAGCCGCGCGGCGTTGCCGGAGACGAAGGTCTGGCGCGACGCCGACGTCTTGCCGGCATCCGCCGTCAGATCGGTATCGCCAGCGACAAGCGCGATCGCGGAGGCCGGCACACCGAGCGCATCGGCCGCGATCTGCACCATGATCGTGTTCGAGCCCTGGCCGATGTCCACCGCACCGCTGTAAAGCGTCACCCGGCCGTCGCGCGACAGCCCGATCCGCATCGTCGACGGGTTCGACATCGAGGTGTTGCCGATGCCGTACCACATGCAGGCGATGCCGACGCCGCGCTTGCGATTGGCCGACGTGCGATTGAACGCTTCTGCCGCCTCGCGCAGCGCCTTCCAGCGCGACCGCAACGCATCGAGGCAGGCGCGCAAGCCCACGCTCGCCTCGAGGTGCTGTCCCGTCGCCGTCACGGAGCCCTTGTGCAGCGCGTTCTTCCAGCGGAACTCGAGCGGATCGAGACCGACCTTCGCCGCGAGCGCATCCATCAGCGCCTCGTGCGCGATCGCCGCCTGCGGCACGCCGAAGCCGCGGAAAGCACCGGCCGGTGGGTCGTTGGTATAGATCGCCCGCGTCGTGCACCGGACGGCCGGCACCTCGTAGGGCCCCATCGCATGAACGGGCACGCGGTTGGCGACGGTGGGTCCCCACGAGGCATAGGCGCCGGTGTTGTAGTCGCCGTGGAATTCGACCGCGGTCAGCCGGCCCTCGCCATCGCAGCCGGCGCGCGCCGTGATCCGGGCCGGGTGGCGCTTCGTGGTCGATGCCATGCTTTCGGGCCGCGTGTAGACGCAGCGCACCGGCCGGTCGAGCAGCCATGCCGCCGTCGCGATCAGGGGCTGCAGCGACAGGTCGAGCTTGCCGCCGAAGCCGCCGCCCACGGCGGTCGGGATGATGCGCACCTGTTCCGGCTTCAGGCCGAGAATCAGCGCGATCTCGTCGCGGTCCATGTACGGCGTCTGCGTGCAGGCGACGATCTCGATCCGGTCGCCGACGCGCCGTGCATAGCCGGCCTCGGGTTCGATATAGGCGTGTTCGACGAACGAGGTCTCGAACGTGCCTTCGGCGACCGCGGCCGATTGGGCCAGCGCGCACGCCGTGTCGCCGCGCGCGACGCGCCCGGAAATGAGCACATTGTCGGGATGCTCGGCATGCAGCGCGGGCGCACCGGGCGCCAGTGCCGCGTCGATGCCGCTGATCGTCGGCAGGACCTCCCAGGTGATCGGCACGTCCTCGTCGCGGATCGCCGCGATCGTCGCCGCGTCGCCGACGAGGGCGGCGACCGCTTCGCCGCGGTGGCGCACGTAGCCGTCGGCGAGCGCCGGCTGATCCTTGCCGGTCGGATAGATGCCGTAGCGGTTCTGGCCGGGGATGTCCTTCGCCGTGAGGACCCGCACGAGCCCGGGATACTTCGCATGCAGCGGCGCGAGATCGCCGATCGTGAAGCGGGCGTGATGATGCGGCGAGCGCACGGCCCGCAGCACGAGGCAGTCCGCCGGCCATGTGTCGGCGCCGAAGCGTTCGGCGCCCGTGACCTTGGCGATGCCGTCGGTCTTGGGCAGGCGCGCGCCGACCGCCTCGCCCGCCGCCGGATCGACGGTGGTCGCCGGCCGGGCGACGGCGAGCACGGCCTCGACGATCTTGCGGTATCCGGTGCAGCGGCACAGCACGCCGCCGAGCGCATCGAGCACCTCCGCCTCGCTCGGCTGTGCGTTGCGGGCGAGCAGGTCGGCCGCCGCCATCAGCATGCCGGGCGTGCAGATGCCGCACTGTGCCGCGCCATGGGCATGGAAGGCGCGCTGCAGATCGTTGAGGCGGCCGTCCTTGGCCAGGCCTTCGACCGTCGTCACCGACCGGCCTTCGACCTGCGCGATCGGGACGAGACACGCGCAGACCTGGCGGCCGTCGAGCAGCACGGTACAGGCGCCGCAGTCACCCGCATTGCAGCCGACCTTGGTGCCCGTGAGATGAAGATCCTCGCGCAGGACATCGGCGAGGCGCCGGATCGGCTCGACATGCACCTCGACCGGCTTTGCGTTGAGCGTGAAGGCGACGCGGATCTCAGGCGACCTCATGCTGCAAGCTCCTGGATCGCACGGCGCAGAAGCGTCAGCGTCGCATCGCGGCGGTACGCGGCCGTGCCCCGGACGTCGTCGATCGGGCTGAGCGGCGCCAGATGCTCGGGCCGGACGAGCCCGCCGAGCGCCGGCGACGGCTTCTCGCCGATCAAAGCCTGTTCCAGCGCCGGCAGCCGCCGTGCGGTCGGCGCGCACGCGCCCACGGCAAAGCGCGCCGCCGCGATGCGACCATCCGGCCCAGTCTCGATGACGCCGGCCACCATGACGATGGAAATGACGAGGTAGGTACGCGCGCCGAGCTTGAGGAACGTGCCGCGCGCCGGCCGGGCCGGCTTCGGCACGCGGATCGCTGCCACGAGTTCGTCCGGCTTCCGGGCCGTGCGGCGGTTCCCCTGGACGAAGCCGGCGACCGGCAGCCGCCGGCTGCCCGATGCCGAGGCAAGCTCGACTTCGGCCTCGAGCGTGAGCAGGTTCGGGATGCCGTCGGCGGCCGGTGACGCGTTGCAGAGATTGCCGCAGATCGTGCCGGCATTCTGAATCTGGATGCCGCCCACTTCCCGCGCCGCGCGCTTCAGACCGTCGAACAGGGGCGGCAGATCGGCGGCCACCAGCTCGCTCCACGTGACGAGCGCGGGAATGCGCCAGTGCGATCCTTCGTCCGAGATCCGCCGGAGCTCATCAATGGCGGTGATGTCGAGGATGTCCTCGTCGAGCGGCCGGCCGACGCGGGCGGGGTAGAAATCCGTGCCGCCGGCGACGATCACATGCGGGCGCCCGGCAAGCGCCGCGACTGCCTCGCTCAGTCTTGTGGGACGCAGATAGCTTCCCATCGCCTCCCTGATCCCGCCGTGCCTGTTCCACGACCGATTGTTTGTGTACGAATAATGGGGCGCCTAACCCCCTGCTTGTCAAGGCCGAGGCTCCGAGTTAACCGCTCACGTCAAAACTTCCTTAAGCGTGCGCATCCTACGGTTGCTGACCACGCCACGACGACGACCCCAATCCACACGACACGACATGACTTATCCAGCCGTACCGCCGACGCGAGACCACTTGCGCGAGGAGCGCGACCGATTCGTAGCCTTTGCATTCGCCGCGGCGGATCTGCTGATGGAGGTCGGCGCGGACTACAAGATCCGGTTCGCAACCGGCGCCACGTTCAGCCTGACGCATCAGAAGGCCGAGGACCTCATCGGCCATTCGGTGCTGGATCTGCTCTCGGCGACCGATCGCCCGCTCGCCAAGATCCTGCTGGGCTCGATCGCCAAGGGCGGCCGCCTCGCCCCGATCATGGTGCAGCTTGCCAATGAAGGTTCGACCGTCATTCTCGGCGGTTGCCGACTGCCGTCCGAACGTGACGTGTTCCACCTGACGCTCAGCACCCCGGTTTCCGCCGTGCCGATGGACGGCGAAAGGACGGAGAACGGGCGCGATCCCGAGACCCGGCTGCTCGACCGCGACTCCTTCGTCCGGCGCGCCGTCGCCGAGATCGGAAACGGCGGCAAGCTGACATTGCTCACGATGGGCGGTCTCGACGAACTTCGCCGGCGTGTCGATGGCGAGACGGCCACCGGGCTGATGAACGTCGTCGGACGGCATCTGCGGGCCAGATCGGTGGGCGGCGACGGCGCGGGCCGGTTATCGGCCGACCGCTTCGGACTGGTCCACGACGGCGCGCTCGATGTGCGAAGCCTGGGCCAACAGATCGCCGAAATCGTCAGGAGTGCCGATCCCCGGGGCCGATCGCTGACGGTCGGCACGTCGACCGTCGACCTCGACCGCGGCCGCCTGAGCGATACCGACGCCGCCCGCATCCTCGTCTATGCGATCAACAGGTTTGCCGAGGCGAAGCAGGGAAACTTCACGATTCAATCGCTGTCCGAGGGACTCGGCCAGCTTCTCCGCGAGGCGGCAAGCAACATCCGCCAGCTGCGCACCGCGCTCAGCACGCGTCAGTTCGATCTCGCCTTCCAGCCGATCGTCGAGCTCGAATCGCGCAACATCACGCATTACGAGGCGCTGGCCCGCTTCGCCGAAAGCGAATCGCCGGCAGCCCGCATCGCTTTCGCCGAGCAGGTCGGCGTCGTCAACGAGCTGGATCTCGCCGTGTGCGACCGCGTGCTGCGGGCGCTGGAGGAACGAAAGGCGATGCAGCCGGCCGTGTCGATCGCGGTCAACTTGTCCGGGCGCTCGCTGGAGAGCGCGATCTTTCGTGCCGAGCTCGAGGCGCTCCTGAAGACGGCGAGTGATCTCGACGGCCGCCTGCTGCTGGAGGTCACCGAGTCGGCGATCATCAGCCGTCCGGATGAAGTCGCCCTGTTCCTGCAGGACCTGCGCCGGCGCGGCATCCGCATCTGCCTCGACGATTTCGGAACCGGTGCCGCTTCGTTCGACTACCTCAACGCGTTTGCGGTCGATTTCGTGAAACTCGCCGGCAAGTACACGCGCAACGTCACCAGCGACCCGCGCGACCGCGCGTTGATCGAGGCCATCGTGGCGCTCACCCGCAAGCTCGGCGCCGGTACGATCGCCGAGATGGTCGAAACCGAGGCGCAGTCCGATGCGCTGAAGGCGCTGGGAGTCGGATACGGCCAGGGCTACCTCTTCGGCCGTCCGGGCTCCCTGCCCGCAGCCGTGTACAAGCCGCGCTTCAACCTGCGCCGGCGCGGCATCATCACGAGCTGGGGCTGAGCCGGACGTTCAGCCGCCGCGCGCGCCCCGCCAGCCGGCGAAACGCGCCCCGGGGCTTTCGGCGATCCGCTGGCATTCGTTCCATTTCGCCATCCGCTCCGAGCGCGTCAACGAGCCGACCTTCAGCATGTCGGCGCCCCACCCCGCGGCGAGATGCGCGATGGTCACGTCCTCGGTTTCGCCCGAGCGCGCCGACACGATCGTCGTCCAGCCCACGGCGCGCGCGGCATCGAATGCCGCCTTCGCCTCGGTGAGCGTTCCGGCCTGGTTCGGCTTGATGAGGGTCGCCGTGCAGGCGCCTTTCGCCGCGGCATCGGCGATTCGCCCCGCATTCGTGACCAGGAAATCGTCGCCCACCACGATCGCGCGCGCCGACGCCGCGCGGGTAAAGGCGGCGATACCGTCGGCATCATCCTCGGCGAGTGGATCCTCGATCGCGCAGATCGGGTAGGCGTCGAGCCAGCCGAGCAGAAGTGCCGCGAACGCGTCGGGCGACAATTCCCGTCCCTCGCGCGCGAGGCGGTAGCCGCCGGGCGTGCGGAGCTGCGTCGCGGCGATGTCGAGCGAAATGGCGACGTCCGCGCCGGGACGCAAGCCGGCGGACTCGATCGCGCGGACGATCAGTTCGATCGCATCCTCGTTGCGGTCGAACGCCGGCCAATAGCCGCCCTCGTCGGCCACGCCGGCGACCCGTCCGGCCTTGGCGAGGAGGCCGCCGGCAGAGCGATGAACCTCCGCCGCCCAGTCGAGCGCTTCGGCAAAATCGCGGGCGCCGACCGGCACGATCATGAAATCCTGCACATCGACGCGACGGCTCGCATGCGCACCGCCGCCGATGATCTGGATTTCCGGCATCGGCAGAACCGGCGTCTCGGCGCCGAGCGAACGCCACAGCGGCAGCCCGCGCGCCGCGGCCGCCGCGTGTGCCACCGCCATCGACGTCGCGATGATCGCATTGCCGCCCAAGCGCGCCTTGTTCGGCGTCCCGTCCAACGTGACGAGACGATGGTCGATGGCCGCCTGATCGGTGGCATCGCAGCCGATCAGTGCGGCAGCGATTTCCCCGTTCACGTTGGCGACGGCGCGGCGGACATCGAGGCCGCCGAACCGGGTGCCGCCATCGCGCAGATCGATCGCCTCGCCCGACCCCGTAGAGGCACCGGCGGGCGCGATGCCGCGACCGACGGCACCGCTCGCCAGCCGGATTTCGGTTTCGACCGTCGGCCGGCCGCGTGAATCCCATATGCGCCGCCCGATCACTGCCACGATCTTCGTCACGAGCTCGTCTCCTCCGTCCAGGCGGCACGGATTGCCGCCAATCGTGTCGCCGGCTCCCGCAGGAACCGGATGGCCACGCGCCGCACGCGATCCTTGTCGCGCGCGTCGACCAGATATTCGACCGGCGACTTGCCATCGACGCGTGCAAGGAAAAGCCCGGGCAGAAGCCGCGCCGTCCGCGCCTCGATCGCCGCGGGCGGCTCCCATGTCACGCCGGCGAGATAGGCCGAAGCCAGCTCATCGAAACACGCCATGAACCCTGCGGACGCATCGGGCCGCCACAGGCATTTGAGCAGCATGTGGTTGAGACAGAACGCAAGATCGAAGGCCGGATCGCCGTACCAGGCGCATTCCGCATCGAGGAACACAGGCCCGCAAGGCCCCACGAGAATGTTCTTCGGGCTCACGTCGCCGTGGACGAGCGCGTGTTTGGTCGCCGCCGTCACGGCGGCCAGGTCGCGCAACGCCGCAGCGATATCGGGCTGACCGAGTCCTTCGTAGTGGCGCGCCGTCGCGAGGAGATACGGCTCCAGCCGGATCGCATCGAATATCTCGTCGGTCCGGAAGCGTGCGGCGACCGCCGGATCGCCGGCCGTCGCCGCGTGGATGCGGACGAGACGCTCGCCGACGGCGCGCGCCGTCGCCGCATCGGCGATGCCGTCGCGAAGCTGTTGCTTCCAGCCGCTGTAAACGGCGGGATCGAGATAGGTCATCACGAACAGGTTGGCGTCCCGGTCGGCCGCGATCACGCGCGGTACCGAGTCCGGCACGATGCGCCCGACGGTCTCGAGCCAGGCGACCTCGTTGCCGCTGCGCGATACCGGGGCGCGCCAGTCCTGCTGGACGCGCAACTTGGCGAGCGCCCGCTTGACGCAGACCGGGCCCGCCGGCAGCTCGACCTTCCAGATGTCCGAGGCGACGCCGCCGGTCAGCCGCGCGAAACGCGGACGGTCGGCCGGCGTGATCAGGCCGAGCCGCAGGAGTGCCGCCCGCGCCGCGTCGACCTCGCGGTCGAATGTATCGGACATCTCGTTCATGCCGACGGTTGTAGCCGCGTCGCGGGCTCTGTCCAAGAGTTCAGCGACGGCCCGGCATGTCAGGGAGAATCGCCGCCGACCGGGCGCGGGTGAAAGTCGACGCCTCAAACGGCGTCGTGCGCGTCGAGCGGCCCGCGCAGGTTCGCCCCCTGCCGCCTCAGTTCCGCCTGGACCTCGCCGGCCCGCACGTCGCGCGGACGTCGTTGCGTCCGGACGGCCATCGCCGCGCAAACGCCGGCGGCTTGACCGGTCGCCATCGCGATCGGCGTGACGCGATACGACGAGTGGGCTTCGTGCGTGCCGGAGATGCACCGTCCCGCCACGAGCAGGTGTTCGACATGCTGTGGCACGAGACAGCGCAACGGGATCTCGTACGCGTCGCCGAGCGGCACCCGCTTCAACACTGTCCCCTTCCCGACCGGATCATGGATATCGATCGGGTATGTCCCGCGGACGATCGCGTCCTCGAACTTGCGTGCCGAAAGAATGTCGTCGGCGGTCAGCCGGTACTCGCCCACGATGCGCCGCGTCTCGCGCACACCGATGGTCGTACCGCTCTGCACGACATAGGCTTCTGCGAAACCGGGCACGCGTTTTTTCAGGAACGCAGCGATCTGGCGCATCTGGCGCCGGCTCAGCCACTCCGCGTAGGTCAGGTCCCAGACGCTGGTGCCGAGGGCGCCCGTGACGCGGGTGCTGTTCACGCTGACCTCGCCGCGATGGGGGGTTGCGAAGAAGAGGATATCTTCCCGCGGCAGATCGAGTTCGCCTGCCGCCGCGGCCTCGGCGATCAGATCCCACAACCCGTGTACGCCGTGCCATTGCGACGGGTTTTCGTTCACATAGGCGGCGAAGGCGGCATGATCCATCCCCACCATCCGGAACATGAGCGTCATCGGCTGCACGAGGCCGTCCACGTCGCGTCCGACCTCATAGGCAGCCCCGGCGCCGGCCGCGACGTCGCCGTCGCCGGTGCAGTCGACGATCGCATCCGCCTCGATCAGGACGGGGCCGGACTTGGTCTCGAAGACCACGCCCGGCGGCTCGTTCTCGATCAACACACTCGAGGCGAAGGCGTGCAGAAACAGGCTCACGCCGGCGTCGTCGAGAAGTTCGATCGCGACCAGCTTGAACATCTCCGGATCGAACGGAACCACATAGCCGGTCGCCGCCGAAGGGGCGATGGCGCCGCGGGCGGCGACGAGCCGCTCGAGAAAGACGGCAAGCGCACCGGCGATGACGGGATCGCCCGGTCCGTGGTCAATCGGCAAGAGCCGGGTGTGGTCCGCCGCGTCGGGCTGGCATCGCTCGGTGAAGAACGACATCAGCGGCATTACGAGTGCGACGGTGGCATTGCCGCCGAGAAATCCGTGGCGTTCCGCCAGGATCACGCGGGCGCCCGCCCAGGCCGCGCCCAGTGCGGCGCCGATGCCCGCAGGCCCGCCGCCGACGATTAGTACATCCGCCCGCCCGCCGACGCGCGCGATGCGCGGTGGCAGCATGACCGTCCGCGGCTCACGCGGACGCGCCAGCACCGGCATGACCGAGCTTTGCGTTTGGCAGCAAATCGGCGGGGTGCGCCCGTCCCTTCTCGCGGATGGTCGCGAGCGCCAGCGGCACGTTCTGCCGGGCACGCTCCTGCAGATGCGGGGTACGCGTGCGCACCAGCGTCCGCTGCGTCGCACGATTGTCCCAGAGCCGATCGACGTCGGCCAAAAACGCACCCGCGTATTGTTCATGCGCCGCCGGCCGCTTCGGCAGACCAAGCGCTTCGAGAAGGTCGGTAACCTTGGACGCATATGGCAGGGCCATGAGCGGCACGCCCGCGAGCGCCGCAAAGATCAGGAAGTGCAGCCGCATGCCGACCGCCATTTCGAAGCGGCTGAGAAGCCCGAGCATCTGCGACGGGCTGTAGTCGAAACGAAGGATGTGCGCGCGTTCCGGCGTCGCCATCTGGCCGACGACCCGATGCGCCTCGCGGACATCGATGCGCTCGGTTGGTACGAACACGACATGGGCATCATAGCGATGCACCATGAAATCCGCCGTCTCCGCCAGAAGGGCATGGTATGCCGCCTCGCTCAGATCCGGCGCGGCCGGGCCCAACTCGCGAACGGAAAACCCGATCAGGGGAACATCGAGCGGCACGCCTGCGGCGCGTAGCATGTCGTCGGTGAACGGCTCCGGCGTGAGCAGAAACGCCGGGTCCGCCGTCACCATGATCGGCCGCTCGACCCCGATCTCCTCGAGAAGGCGCTTCGCGCTGAGTTCGCGCACCGTGATACCGGTCATCCGGTTCATGCCCTGGCGCACGGCGCGGCGCTCCTCGGGGTCGTTCAACCGCCCGATGCCGATCGCAAAGGCAAAGGTCGGTATGCCCCTTTCATGCGCGATGACGACCTCGCGCAGGTAGGTGCGCGCCTCGGTGTCGTAGAGGATGCCGCCGCCGCCGAGCAGCAGCAGGTCGAGACGCCCGATCTCGGGGATAATCTCCTCGAGCAGCAGCTCCCGGGGCGAGATCACGCGGTCGGCCTTGTGATGCGCGCGCGTGTGTTCCGCATTCTTCGAGAAGACCACGATCTCCACGTCGGGCACGGTCGCGCGCAGCTGGGCGATCGCGCTGGTCAGGATCGCCTCGTCGCCCAAGTTCAGTCCGCCATAGGAGCCCGAGATACCGATCCTGGGCATTACGTCCTCCGATTACCGGCTGTCGGTGCCGATCCCGTTCGAAGCCCGCCTCGCTGTGCGGGGCATAGGCTCTCCTGAGAACGGTCCCTTCCCTGCGCCGTTCCCGCCATGGGCGCCGATCACACGCCGCCGGCGTTTGCGCCATCACCCCGACGGAACGGCGGGAAAGAGCATGGATCCGACGTTGTCGACGGCAGGAATACCCATGGCGGATGCGCTGGCCCGCCGGGGCGTATCGGTGCGCCTCGACACCTAGCCCGGCCGCGATCGTGCGTTGCGCGGCATGACGGATGCGCCGCACGTCGTGGGCAATCGTCCGGTTCGCCCGGATGGGCGAACGTGCCGTGCGTGAGCCCGGTTCCGGCGCGGCGCCGCAGCGCCGCCCGAACCGCCAAGCCCGTCACGTCAGGGCGCGGCAAATCACGGCACCGGTGCCCTTGATCCCGTGATCCTGCGTACCTGCAGCGGCCGCCCGTACGCGGCCGCGATGGCGGTTACGCCGCAGCTTCGGTCCGCAGATCGAGCCGCTTCAGGCAGCGGTCGATCCACAGTGCGGTAAGCTTTTCCTGAAGCGCGTTCTGCCGAAGCCGCTCGTTGAGGACGCCGAAGTCCACGCAGTCGAGTGGCTGATCCTGGTTGAAGCACGAGAAGACGATCGTCTCCTCACCCGTGACCGGATCCCTGTGCGCCTGCAGGCACTGGGCGCAGATCTCCTTCATCATGCACTGCATCGGCGAGTTGATGGAGGCGATCGCGACGTGGTCCGGCTTCAGATACGGGCGCAGCACGCCATGCCGTGCGGCGCCGACCGCGGCCATCATGCGGTCCGAACCGATGACGATGATGCGGTCGACCGCCGTCAACGGAATCGTCGTCTCGCCCAGACGGCCCGCGCCGTAGGCCGCCATCGCCTCGACGATGTTGCCGACGAAGCTGCGGTCCTGCGGCCGGCCGGGCGTGAATCCGGGTGCCTCGTCGCAGCACCACACGACCACGTCCGCGGCCGCCTCGATCTGTTCGACCTTGTAGCGGTCCTGAAGCTTCTTGTACCCGGCGAAGTAGACAACGCGCGAGCCCGCGCGCCGGAGCGCCGCGCCGATCGAGAACAGAACCGCGTTGCCGAGGCCGCCGCCGACGAGCGCCACCGTCTCGCCCGCCGGCGTTTCGGTCGGACTGCCGGTGGGCCCCATCAGGATCACGGGTTCGCCGGGTTTGAGCAGTGCGCACAGATCCGACGATCCGCCCATCTCCAACGCGATCACAGAGACGAGCCCGCGATCCGTGTCGACCCACGCGCCGGTCAGCGCCAGCCCCTCCATCGCCAGCACGGTGCCGTCGATGCGTGGCGCCAGCGTCTCGAAATTCTGAAGGCGATAGAACTGGCCGGGCCGGAACTTGCGCGCGGCCTGCGGCGCCTCGAGCACGACCTCGACGATGTTCGGCGTCAGCCGCGTCACCGCGTGCACGCGCGCGCGCAGATCCGCATCGAGGCGGCTGACGAGCGCCTCGGGCGCGATCGCGCTGGGCGGCCGCTTGGCGAGCACGCGCGAGATCACCGGATAGCCCTGCTTGGCGCTGCCCATCGCCTTCACGACATTGCCGAAGAAGGACGGATGGAGGTCGCCGAAGAAGCTCATCGCGCGGCCGTCGTCCGTGAACGACATCAGGACATGCGCCGCTGCCGGCTTGGAGATGGCGCGCTCCGGCTTGACCGGATTGCCGTCCTCATCCACGGCGGCGAAATAGCGGCCATCGAGCTTGATACCGCTTGCGTCCTCGCGCGCGAGCACGGTGTTGGGCTGCGTTCCGGCGGCGATCAGGATCGAGCGCGCGGGCAGCACGACCTCTTCCGTCCGGCCATCGCGTTCGCGGGTGAAACGGATGCCCTTCGCATGGTTCCAAGCGTCGACCTCGATGCCGGCCGGCGTCAGGCCTTCGGCGAAGCGCACGCCTTCCTCGAGCGCCTTGGCGACCTCTTCGTGATTGAGCGTGTAGCTCGGCGCGTCGATCAGACGACGGCGATAGGCGATCGTCGCCCCGCCCCACGACGTCAGCAGCTGTGCCAGACGCGGCGCCCGTTTCTCGGCGGCCGCCTGGCGGCGCTCCTCGCGGATCGCGCGTGCATGGGCGAGGAACTCTTCGGCGATCTCGACGTCTTCCGGCGTCCAGCGGGCGCGCACGGCCTCGGTGCCGCGCTCCGCCACCAGAGTCTCGTAGCGGTCGAGGAACTTCTCGACCTGGCGCGTGTAATAGGCGAGGGCCTCGGTCGCGGTGTCGATCGCGGTGAGGCCGCCGCCGACCACGACCACCGGCAGGCGGATCTGGAGGTTCGCGATCGAGGCCTGCTTCGCGGCCCCCGTGAGCTGCAGCGCCATGAGGAAGTCGGACGCCATGCGCACGCCGCGGGCGAGGCTGTTGGGCATCTTGATCTGCGTCGGCTTGCCCGCGCCGGCACAGAGCGCGATGTGATCGAAGCCGTAGGTCCACGCATCCTCGACAGTCAGCGTGCCGCCGAAGCGCACGCCGCCATACATGGCGAACTGACGCCGGCGCTCGAGCAAGAGGCGGATGACCTTCAGGAAGTTCTTGTTCCAGCGCACCGTGATGCCGTACTCGGCGACGCCGCCGAAGCCGGCCATGATGCGGTCGTCCAGATTCTCGTAAAGCTCGGTGACGTCGCGGATCGGGCGGAACGCGACGCGCTCGCCCGACGGCGAGACGCCGGAGATCTCGGGCGGCAGCGGCTCGATCTTGAGGCCGTCGATGCCGACGACCGTGTGCCCGTCATTCAGGAGATGGTGGGCGAGCGTGAATCCGGCGGGCCCGAGACCGACGACGAGGACCTTGTAGCCGGTCGCGGGCCGCGGCAGCGGCCGCCGGATGTTGAGCGGGTTCCAGCGCGTCAGAAGTCCATAGATCTCGAACCCCCAGGGGAGTTCGAGCACGTCCTTCATGATCCGTGTCTCGGCCTGCGGGATGTCGACGGGTTCCTGCTTCTGGTAGATGCAGGCCTTCATGCAATCGTTGCAGATGCGGTGCCCTGTCGCCGCCATCATCGGATTGTCCACGGCGATGGTCGCGAAGGCCCCGATGGCGTGACCCTGGGCCTTCAGCGTGTGCATCTCGGAGATCTTCTCCTCGAGCGGGCAGCCGGCGAGCGTGACGTTGAAGACGGATTTCTGGAAGGCGCCGGTCTTCTTGTCCTTGAGGCCCTTCGAGCACGAGTCCTTGCCCTGGTTATGGCACCAGATGCAGTAGTTCATCTGGTCGAGCGCATGCACGAGATCGGCGCCGGGATCGGTGAGCGCAAATCCGTCGCGCTGACGCCACTCGTGCTCGGGCAGACGCATCATGCGCACGCCGTCGATCTCGATCGTCTCGACCGGCACGAGATTCATCGGGTCGATCTTGCGCGGAACCTTGAACAGCACACCCTGCCCGTGCTTCGCCTTGCCGGCGTCCGTGAGCGTCGCCCACGCCGCATAGCGCAGCGCGAGATCGAGCGCGCCCTTGTGCTGATCCGGCGTCTTCTCCCACGCCATCACGTGGCGGGCGAAGCTGATCTCGGTCAGCGCCTCGCCCATCCGCGCCTCGAGCGCGCTGGCCAAGGCGGCGCCGTCGAACGTCGCGACCTCGTCGGGTTTGAAGGCTTTTACCGCCTGACGCTGCACGAACAGGCGCTTGCAGGCATAAAGCGGCTCGAGCGCATGCGTGCGTGCGGCAAGCTCACGGACCTCCTTCTCGATCCCGAACAGCTCGGCGATGAACGCCTCGAGATGGGGGCCGAGCTCGATCAGGAGATTGCCCTCGTCCTTCGCCGTCAACGTCGACGGTTCGGCACGCGCCGCGAGCAACCGGTTCGCGAGCGCCGGATCGGCCGCCTGCAGCCGGTCGAGAAACGCACGGTCGAGCCGGACGAGACCATCGCGCTCGTAAAGGTCGGCGAAATCGAAACCGAACGCGAGCTTGAGATCGGCGGTATGCGCGGGAGCAGTCTTCATGTGAGTCGACTATCAGATAAGCTTTCGCAGCAGCGCGAGAAAGACCGGCCGTTCGGATTCGGTGAGCGGGGCCAGGGTTGCTTCGGTGATCTTCACCGCGCGGACGATGGCCGCCTCGACGGTCGCGCGGCCCTGCGCCGTGAGGCGGAGGACCGTCATGCGCCGATCGTCCGGATCGGCGGTCCGCTCGATCAACCCGCGGGCAACGAGGCGCTGAATGACGCCCTGGGTCGTCGCCGGATCCATGGCCGTGAGCCGGCCAAGCTGGTTCTGCGATACCTTGCCGAGGTCGCGGATCTTGACGAGGGCCGCGAACTGCATCGGCGTGAGTTGCAGGTCGCCGATGCCGTCCTGGAAGATCGCGGCATGCCGTTGATGGGCGCGGCGTAGCAGATGCCCGACCTGCTCTTCGAGCCTGTAAGCGGCAACGGCCGGCGCTTCGCCCTTCGGCGGCACGGCCGCAAGCTTGGCGGCGCGCTTGCTCATGGTACGGCCCTGACCCCGGCGATCGTCTCCAGACACAAAATGGTTCGGTCTGCCGCGACGACGCGGCGCCCGGCGGACCACCCCCGTGGTCTTGCTTGTCTTGCGCGAGGCCACCCCGACGGACCGATCGTTTGTGTACAAATGAATTTAGAAAGATCGGCGGCCCAGGTCAACCGAGCATGCGCCGGCCGGCCCGCGTACGCGTCCCCGTCCCGGGGTAGCGCAGGTGCCCGGCGACGGGTCGATCCCCCACGCATTGCCGCACATCTGCCGCCCGCGCGGAACCGCCGCCATTGCGTTCGTAATTGCGTGCGAATCGGGCGGCACGGCAAATTTCGCCCACGGGGCTACGCGCTTTCAAGTCCGAGCGCGCTTCAGGTCCTGGCCCGGTCGGATGCCGCGCCGAGGTCACGCAGCGGCGCACCAGGCCGGAAGTACATGCCGAGCTTGAGGCTCTCGGCGATGCGGTTCGCCTTGTGGCGGAACTGCTCGGCGACGGCAGGCACGAACAGCTCGTCGGCGGTTTCGCTCCAGAGCTCGAGCCAGCGGGTGAAGAATTCCGGCCGGATCGGATGCTTCAGATGCGCGCCCATCGGATTTCCCTTGTAGCGACCGGTCGTCAGCATCACCGACGACCAGAACGCACGCAGGGTCGCAAGATGCGCGTCCCAATCGTCGATCGCGGCGTTGAACAGCGGGCCGATCATCGGGTCGCGACGCACCTTCGCGTAGAAGCGGTCGACCAGCATAGCGATGCCGTCTTCGGTGATGTGCTCCAGCGCGCCCATACGTCCTACCCCTTCGCATTGACGACGCATTCGCCGCACATGTTACCGTTGCGTTTATAAGATGCAATGAATATACATCTTATTCGGCGCGGCAGGTTGCCGCAGGAGGCACGATGCGGCTGACCCGATACACGGACTATGCGCTGCGGACACTCATGTTCCTGGGGTTGGCCGATGGCCGCCTCAGTTCCATCCGTGACATCGCCGAGAGATACGGGATTTCCGAGAACCATCTGATGAAGGTCGTGCACCGGCTGGGCCTGCTCGGCTACGTCGAGACGATCCGCGGACGGAACGGCGGCCTCCGGCTAGCGCGACCGCCCGGCGAGATCAGGCTCGGCGACGTCGTTCGTCAGACCGAGGAGGATCTGGCACTCGTCGAATGCTTCGGCCCCGCCATCGCGTGCCGGATCACCGAGAGCTGCAGGCTTCGCGGGATACTCGACGAAGCCCTGAGCGCGTTCCTTGCGGTGCTCGACCGCTACACGCTTCAGGATCTCCTGCGTCCGAGGAACCTGCTCGCAGCACAGCTCGGGCTCGCCGTCGCCGCGCGCAAGGGCATGGCGCGCGGCGCCGCCAGGGCGAACAGCGGCCGTTGATGTCGGCGGGGGCTGCCGCTGCTATCCGCGAGCGCATGCGAATCGGTCCTCATGCTTCGACAGGCTCAGCATGAACCTTCCGTAACCTCATCCCTCGACAAGCTCGGCATGAGACGTCGACAGGCTCGGGGTGAGGTTTTGTCAGGCCAAGGGCAAGGCATGAACAACGGAATGCAGCCAACAACAAGACCAGCCTCGTCCTGAGCTTGTCGAAGGACGAGGCCGGCTGTCGGCGTTGACAAGGGCAAGCTTTATCCGTCGGCATCGCAGCCTCATCCTTCGACAAGCTCAGGATGAGGCTCCGAGAGGTTCAGGACGAGGCTTCGACGGGCGGGGGGACGACGTCTTGTCAGGCTCGGCATGAGGACCTCACCCTGAGCCTGTCGCAAGGGTGAGGTCCGACCCGTGGGTTTCGACGGCGCGTACCGGAGATAGCTGGCCCAGGTCGCCTGGCACCGTGACGCTATGCCTCATTCCATTGCGGCCGCCGGCGGCCTATTTTCGGCGCCGATTCCGATCTCGTGACGGTGACCTTCACGTGACGTCTCGTTCCCCTTCCACCCCCCATGACGCTTCGACGACGCGGCCGGTCGCGGTCTGGCTGCTCGCGTGCTGTGCCATGGTCTTCGCCATGGTCGTGATCGGCGGCATCACCCGGCTGACCGAATCCGGGCTGTCGATCACGGAATGGCAGCCGATCGTCGGCGTACTCCCCCCGCTCAGCGAGCAGGCCTGGCTCGAGGCCTTCGCGAAGTACCAGCAGATTCCCGAGTATCAGCTGATCAACCACGGCATGACGCTCGCCGAATTCAAGTCGATCTTCTGGTGGGAATACATCCACCGGCTGTGGGGTCGGCTGATCGGCGTCGTCTTCCTCGTCCCGTTCCTCTGGTTTGTGCTGCGCGGCCGGATCCACGGCCCGCTCGCCTGGAAGCTCGGCGGCATCTTCGTGCTCGGCGGCCTGCAGGGCGGGCTCGGCTGGTTCATGGTGCAGAGCGGCCTCGTCGACCGCGTCGACGTCAGCCCCTATCGCCTCACCGCCCATCTCGGCCTCGCCGTGCTCATCTACGGGCTCATGCTCTGGATCGCGCTCGACCTGCTGCGCCCGGGTGTCGTCAAGGGAACCGATGCCGAGCCGGCAGCGCATCCGGGCCTGGCGCGCGGCGCACTCGCGCTGAGCGCGCTGGTGTTCCTGACGATGCTCTCGGGCGGATTCGTCGCCGGGCTCGACGCCGGCCTGACCTACAACACCTTTCCGCTGATGGACGGCCGTCTGGTTCCGGCCGGCTATCTCGACCTGAGTCCGTGGTGGGTGAACCTGTTCGAGAACATCGCGGCCGTGCAGTTCAACCATCGTCTTCTCGGAACCAGCGTCGTCGTCGCCGCGCTCGCGTTCTGGTTCGCCGCTTGGCGTGCCGGGATCTCGGGGCCGGCGCGCCTGACCGTCAACGGCGTCGCCGCGATGGCGATCGTGCAGATGTCGCTCGGCATCTCGACCCTGCTGCTCGTCGTGCCGATCCCGCTTGCCGCCGCGCATCAGGCCGGCGCGCTCGTCGTGTTCACGCTTGCGCTTATGAGCGCGCACGCCCTGCGGCACCGCGCGCCCGCCGCGGTCAAGCCGGTGCCCGTCGAACCGCGAGCGCAGCGAGTCCGAACAACGTAGCCGCCGCGACCACGACCGAGGGGCCCGACGGCGTGTCGAAGTAGAGCGATGCCGCGATGCCGGCGGCGACCGCCACGGCGCCGAACAGCGTGGCCAACAGCACCATCTGTTCGGGCGTGCGCGCGAAGCGCCGCGCGGTCGCGGCCGGGATGATCAGAAGGGCCGTGATCAGCAGGACGCCGACGATCTTCATCGCCGCGGCGATGGTGATCGAGAGCAGCAGGACGAAGGCGAGCTTCAGCCGGCCGACCGCAACGCCTTCGACCCGCGCCAGATCCTCGTGAACCGTCGCCGCCAGCAGGCGGCGCCACAGCAGCGAGACGGCCGCGAGCACGACGGTCGCGCCGCCATACATCCAGGCGAGATCGGCGGCCGTCACGGCGAGAATGTCGCCGAACAGATAGCCGAGCAGGTCGACGCGCACCCGCTCCATGAACGCGAGGGCGACGAGCCCGAGTGAAAGCGACGTGTGCGCGAAGATGCCGAGCAGCGTATCGGCGGCGAGCCGGACGCGATCCTGCAGCACCACGAGCAGGAGCGCGAGCAGCACGCACACCGCGGCAATGCCGACATTGGCGTCGAGCCGCAGAACGAAGCCAAGCGTGACGCCGAGAAGCGCCGAATGGGCCAGCGCATCGCCGAAGAACGCCATCCGTCGCCAGACGACGAACGCGCCCAAGGGTCCCGCCACCGCGGCGACCGCGAGCCCGCCCAGAAAGGAACGAACGACGAAATCATCCATGGCGATGCCCCGGCGTATGCGATGCGTTCGGGCCGCCGGCCTCATGCCCGGCCGTGCCGTGAAGCTGCACGATGCGGCCCTCGACGTCGTGCACATGGTCGTGACGATGCGCATAGAGACCGAAGGCTTCGGCGGCCTGGGCCCCGAACAGCGCCTGATATTCCGGATTCCGGCTGACGGCCTCGGGCCGGCCGGTGCAGCAGAGATGCGTGTTGATGCAGAGCACGGTGTCGGTCGCCGCCATGACCAGATGCAGATCGTGGCTGACCATGAGCACGCCGCAGCCACGCCGGTCGCGGATCGCGACGATCAGCCGGAACAGATCGCCCTGTCCGACGACGTCGACGCCCTGCACGGGTTCGTCCAGCACGAGCAGATCCGGATCGCGCAGCAGCGCGCGCGCCAGCAGGACACGGCGCATTTCACCGCCCGAGATCGTCTGGACGGGCGAGTCGATGATGTGACCGGCCCTGACCTCCTCGAGCACGGCGGGCACGCGCGCACCGGCATCGGGCCGGGCCAGCTCGACGAAGCGGCGCACCGTCAGCGGCAGCAATGGATCGATCGCGACGTGCTGCGGCATGTAGCCGATACGCAAGTCCGGCCGGCGCTCCACCGTGCCGGCGTCGGCCGCGATGAGGCCGAGAAGGATTCGCAGCAGTGTCGTTTTCCCCGCCCCGTTGGGGCCGATCAGGCTGACGATCTCACCGGACGCGATCGACACGTCGATTCCGGACAGCACCGTGCGCGGCCCAAAGCGCACGGTGCTG
>Ga0207864_1000742_pt1 | contig 41544 bp, 68 predicted proteins | sample HigsolmetaAR202D_FD_184834 | JGI IMG/M metagenome (GOLD analysis project Ga0207864, IMG submission 184834) | Ionic liquid and high solid enriched microbial communities from the Joint BioEnergy Institute, USA - AR20-2-D (SPAdes) (version 2) ...
AAAGTCGACAAACTTCGCCACAGTTCCACCTCCGTTAAGTGTGAAAAGGGCGAGGCTTTCGCCCCGCCCCGTCTTACTCGCCGCCGCTTACTGGCGTGATGTCGCCGCTCACCGTGATGGTGACGCTGTATGTGCCGGGATCGTTTCTTCCACCGCCCGGCATCCCGACGACCGCGGACCCGGCGAACTGGATGCCGTCGCCCATCTTATTCACGTACTGGAATTCGCCGATGGACTCGTGGCCGATCTTGGTCGCGAGCTCGCGCAAGGCCTCGTTGCCGTCCGGCTCCTTGCCCGTCACGTCGTCGATCACATACTTGATCGTGAGCGTGAACTCGTCGCCCCGTTCGGCCACGATGTGCCGGGCTCGCCCTGCCGCCGAGAAGCTACCAGTGTCGGCGTCCGTTTTGGTCGGGTTGTGCGTGACGGAATCAATGTTCTTGATCTCCTCGAATGCGCCGTTCACCTTGATCTTGAACAGCATTTCTCGTGCGAGGATCTCAACTGCCGCCATTTGGATCACTCCTTACTGTCGATGTTCCGTGTAGGCGCGCACCCGCGCCCAGAAATTGAGGCTGAATCGGTGCCTGTTGTTTTGGTCCTGGCCGACACGTATCGGCCCCGGCTGGATCGCTCCGATGCCGACGACGTACGTGCCGTCATCGAGCGTGACGCCCGTGAGTCCCTGCAGGGCGTTGTAGATCGCCTCTGCTCTGGTCTTGGCGGGACGTGGATCGGCGCCTCCTCGGACGAGCACCTGGAAGCTCCGAGTGTCGAACGGATAACGGATGTTCGGCTCCTCTGGGCCTCCCGTAGACATGAGGGCGACGGCGCTTGAGGGAGTGTCAGGCATCGCCTCGATGAACACATCGCCGGTGATGCCGTCCGGGTCGAATGTCACGATGCCCTTATCGTGCAGGTATCTCGCAATTCCTTCGAGCACCGCATCACCCCCTCAGAGCGTCTTTGATCTTGTCCTCGATGTAGCGCTGGATCTTGCTCCGCTCCTCATTGAGCGTCTTTTCGAGCCACTTGGCCCGACGCCCCGGATCGTGCCGGAGTGTCGTGTCCTCGTGTTGCGTGACGGCATACGGCGTATCGTAGCTCACTGACGCCTCAAGACGCTCCTCGTCTACGTCGAGAACACCTGAGCGCATCATATCGCCTGTTTCGAGTGGGATTGTGTAGTTTGCGGTCGTAAGCAGGTGCTCGGCTCCATCGCGCAAGCCCCGAACTGCCGCTTGAGCCACTGCCTCACTCACCCTTTGGCCGTGCCACGTCATGCGAACGTCGTTCATGGCGTCGCATCCTCGGTGCTTTGCAACAACACCTCAACGTGATTGGTGCGTCCGAAGGGTCTCTGGGGCTGAGCGTCGATCACGGCGTAGCGGCGTCCCTGCCACTCGCATAGATCGCCTATGCCGATGGGTACATCCCCATCAAAAAAAGCCGTGGCGTTTGCCACGACCTCTTTACCCGTTGAATCGACAGCCTGACGGTTCCCCGGTTCGATGTACACACCCTTGTAGGGCGGCGCATACGTGGTCGGCGAGCCGTAGATGGGTCCATAGGCACCTGAGCCCAAGTAGGGCGTCACGACGACCGTTTCTCGGCGCAGAGAGGCGGGAATCCTCATCGCATCGCCACCCCTCGGTAAAGGAGACCGGCGAGGAGGAGATGTCGCCTGGCCCGAGGCGCAAGCGCAGGAGGCCCGCCGCCGTTGCCGCTTGATGCGTAGGTGGCCGACCAACGCCCGATTGAGAACGACTGGAGCGCTCCCCGAATGTCCGCCTCCTCGCCGACTTCGAGCCACATCTCGATCTGGGCGCATGTAGCGAGTTTCGTCGCTTCGCTCTGCGTCGCCCTACCCAGAGTGTAGTAGTCGATGTCCTCGGACGCCCGCTCCAGAAGCCTCTCCGCGTCGTCGGGGAGGTCAGCCAGCGACACGCCGAGGTAGTCAGCGAGGTCTTGCTCAGTTGCATAGGCCATGATCTATCCACCTCGCAGAGCCGCTAGGGCCGCATCCTTACCGCGGACGCGCCCGCCATCTGGTAACTCGTACCATCCGCCACCCACATGTCGAGGTTCAGCTTCGAGTGTGGTCTCTCCGGATTCGTTGCCCTTCGGCGGCCACTCGACGCGAGGTGGTTCGAGGCTCGCGAGGTACTGCATTCGTTCTTCGTTCGGGTGGCGGTATACGTCTCCCGGACTGTAATTTTGTTTGGTGAGCTTGCACCGGAATGGTGCAATCACCTTCGCCTCTAACACAGGTCCTCGCCCTCCTCCCGATAGTGCCGCATCGACTAGCCGGCACGTGTAGCACCGATGACACGGCTTGCCGCTTGGCGTAGGATGCCGACACCACCAGCACAATTTCAGCAGATCGGGTGGTGTCGCCCTCACGACCTCGGCCTTCATCATGTGCTGAATGGGATGCTCCCAGATAAGTTCTCGTTCGCACACCTCGTACGATAGATTCCGATACCGCCGGTGCGCTCGCTGCATGACAGGACCATCGGGGCCGTCCGCATCGGAGTCCCAATGATCGGTGCGGATCACGTGACGAATGTGCTTGTATTTTGGGTCCGACATCAGAATCCCGATCCACAGTGCCCAGATGCAATGATCCCGCACGACGTAGCGCACCGTGCCGTAGTCGAACGCGCTTTCGCTGTAGATGAAACGGGTGAGGCCCTGGCCGCGCATCCAATCGAGGATGCGTTTCACGGCCTGGGCCTCGTATGCGACACGCCCCTCGCGATTGGTGAGGTGGACGTGGTGAACGAGGAGCGTCCTCCCCTCCAGGAGCGCCCGCCACATGCAGTAGGCAGAGTCAATGCCCCCGGAGAGGAGGAGCAGGGTGTCCGGCGTCATGGGCCGTTAGACCTCCCCGCCGTTCTCCCCGCCGTTCTCCCCGCCATTCTCGCCGCCGCCACCGCTACCGAGGGCGACCTTGTGCTTGAACGCGACGATTCGAATCGCCTTGTTCTCGTACACTCGTTGCCAGTTGGTGCTGGTCGCGAGTTCCGCATTGGTCGGGAACGCGCCGGTGACGGAAGTTTCCGTCCACTTCACACCGCGCGGGTGCAGGATGAATACACGCCGGTTGATGAGGTAATCCTCACCCGCAAGCGCGTTTCGATCCGTCTCGGTGAGCGGAACCGCACCCATGGCGTCGCCGTTGCCAAGCGCGATTGCACCAGGCCCGAATAGGTACGTGGTCGTCACGCCCGTATCCGTGTCGAACGGGATGCCGTCGTCGACGATCACGCGCTTGCCCATGTAGGTGGGCACGCGGTCGCTTTGTCCCGCCTCCTGCACGTACTCGATGAGCTGCTGCTTGGCGAGGTAGGCTTCCGTCGCCGAGTGCATGAGGACGCCCGTTAGCTGACCCTTAGCGTCGCCGAGCTTCTGCGTCGCGTCGATGAATGTGTTGCCATTGATGTACGCGCCATCCCCGGCCTCACTGGAGATGTCGTGGACGTTGCCCGACATCGTAGCGGCGCCGAAGATGCCGTCGAGGGTCGAGAGCAGGATCGCCTGGAACCTGCGCGCCCAGTATCCGGCCACGAGATCGCCAATGGCTCGCATCGGGTCGTCGCCCGCCAGCAGGTGCGCCAAGTCGTTGACGCCCCAGGCACGGCCACGAGCCTGCCGACGCGCCACGTCCTGCCCGGCGGTGATCTTGCCCGGCGTCAGCGCTCCCTGGTCCGAGAGCACCTCATCGTCGCCCGTCAGGTCCTCCCAATAGGGCATGTGCACCAGCGTGCCGCCGCTGTTCGCGAGTCGGTCGAACTCCGTCGTGTTCGCAATGATCCCCGACTGATACAGCGCCGACAGTTCCATGCTGCGCTGGATCACATACGGGTTAAATACCTCGGGAATGATCACGTCCGAGATTTTGGTAGACATAACTCAATCACTTTCCTTTCGCTTCTTTCTGCAGACGGGCCGCGAGCTGCGGATTCTCCCGCAGGATGCGACCCTGTTCGGTCAGATTGAAATGCTCCTTGCTCCACGGGTTACGGTCGATGCCGCCCCCGCCGCCTGTGAATTCACTGCCGCTCTTGCCTGGTGCTTGCGTCCCTTTGAGTTCGGGCAGGTCGTTGAGCACGGCCTCAAGCGCGGCCTTGATCGCCGCCGCGTCAGGATTGCCTTGCTCGTCCACATCGACGCCCGACAGGTCAGCGAGTTTGAGCGCATAGGCGATGCGCTCAGGCTTGATACCAAGCGTCACAGCCTGGACGCGCGCCTCGGCGTTGATAAGGCGCTCGTTGGCCGCGGCCTGCGCCTCTTGTGCCTTGCGTTCGGCCTCCTCTTTTTCGGCCTTGAGCCGCTCCTCGGCGCTCATTTGCTCCTTCTTGCGCGCTTCTTCCGCCTCGGCTTCCCACTGTTTGCGGGCGCGGGCGAGACGCTTTTCGATCATGGCGTCGATCTCGGCTTGGGTCATCGTTTTAACGTCGCCCTTGCCCTTGTCGCCGCCACCGGCGTTATCTGGACCGCCGTCGCCACCGGTGCCGCCGTCATTGCCCCCGGCGTTGGGGTCGCCGCCCTCTCCAGGCTCGGCGAACAGTTGCAGGTTGATCTTGAATCGCTCGTCGGTTTGCATGTCGTACCTCCATCCGTTTTAGGGCCGTCGCCCATGTATCCAGCAGTTTTGAGCCGTGCCGTAGGGCAAAAGAAAAGCGCCCCGAAGGACGCTTTGTGATAAACTGTTGGCATGCCTGATAAATCAAACTTGGTCAAAGGTCAATTCCGCCCACCCGCGCCGCCCGTGTCGGCCCGCATCGACGCCGACGTGTTGCAGGAAGTCGAGCACCGGGAGGACGGCCCCTGGCTCGTCGTCTACGTGTCCGGTCGCAAGGTCGGCGAGGTGCCGATCGAGCCGGGAACGGAGCCGAAGCTCAAGCGGGCGAAGGTGTTGGACTTTCCTCACACCGCTCCGTCCGACATCGTTCCATTCGATGTCACCTCGCCCCCGTAATCGACTCGCGCTCACGCCTGCGCTTGTGCTCCCTGCCCGATCTGGCAAGGTGCCGTTCAAGCTCCATTTCCCACTTCGTCACCATCTGCTGCGCCTGCATCCTTGCATCCATCGTGAGCGCCACGGCTTCCCTCCGCTTGTACTTGCGGATGTTACGCTCGATCTCCCGTTGGCGTTGCCGCGCCTCGTAGGAGGCTTCCCTCAGTTCCTTCGGGCGCCTCTCTGGCGGCTCCGTCAGACCGGGAATGAACGCCGAAATGCTATGTGTGCAATTTGGGTGCTGCAAGCCGTCTGCGTGCGCCTCGTCGACGGTCGGGTACCGCCCCGCATACTCGCCGCCGAGCGAGAGGATTCGCCCTTCCCACGGATCGCACTTTTCGCACGGTGACGGCGAGTGTGACACGATCACGAGGTCGTAGTTGTTCTCTCGCAATCGGTCAAGGTGCCCTTCCACCGCAGCCCGACCGGACGCCGTGCGCGTCGCCATCTCAGCGTAGCTTGCGATGTCCCAATTACGACCTGCCGCGTCGACGAAGCCCGTGATACCCTGATCGGCCCAGACATTGAGCGCTACCTGCGCTGCCTCTCGGCGCGTCATCACGCCCGTGAGCGAGTAACTTGCCGCCTCTGCAACGACGCTGCGGTACATATCCTCCGCAACGCGCAAAATGCGAAAGTGTGTTCCCATCAGCTTCCTCGTCGACTCTCCAACGATGCGCTCCACGGCTCGACGGTGCGTCACATGAAAGCTCGTGACAAGAGGTCGGTCGATCACGCTCTTTAGGTCGGCGACCGCCTCGGCGCTCCCGCCTTGGTACGCCTCCCACACCGCCTTGCTGACTTGTTGCATCGCCTCTTTCTCCAGCTTCGAGGCTTCACGCTCGATGTCGCGCCGCACTCGCTGGATTTCGGCGAGCTTTGCTTGTTCCCAACCGTCGCTTTCGATGCCCTCAGCAATCGACTGCGCCACGCGCTGGAGCATGATGCGTTCAGCGTTGGCGTAGATGCGCCTAAGCTCAAGGGCCGCGTCTTCCCAATCTGCGGGTGAGGTGGGCATTACGTCCCACCTCTCTCGATGACGAGAAATTCGATCCCGTTCTCGTGCAGGACGACGTTCAGGTGTTCGACGTTGATCTGTTGACCGTCCGGCTTCAGCACTACGTGCGTCCACCTACCAGTTCGGTGCTCTCTCACAGCCGTTCCCCATGCAAACTCGTGCATCTCCCACACCTGCAACGGAATCACGTTCTCCATCAGTCAACCCCCACCTGGAACGGGTCCTCCACGAACCGACCCTGCTCCGCCTGGATGCGCTGGACCTCGGCGTCGATCTCCTCATCGCTCCAGTCAGGATGCAGCATCTCGACCAGCGTGCGAGTGGAGGCCGCTCTCGCACGGGAAAGCAGCTCGACCGACTCCGCGACCTCCTGCGTACTCTCAGCAATGCTATCTGCCAGCGCCACCGCCGGGCGATACGGCGTCACGCCGCTGCGGAAAATTTCGCGGTCGAGCACGAGCATCATCCACAGTACATCAGCGAGCGCAGGCTCCCAGTAGCGCCGTTTCTTCGCCGTCGTGACGAAAGATTTGCGTTCCCTAACCTTCAGTGCTGTCCCGCTTTCCGCCCGCCCCTCGATGTGCAAACCGAAGCTCTGCGGGCTGTATCCGGCGGCGCTGATGATGCGCTCAAGGTAGTGCAGGCAGGTTTGCTCGTGCTCCGTGAAGCGGATCGCAGGCTGAAACAGCGTCGCCGTCAGCGCGCCTTCGGTGGAATCCATCGGCAGTGCGACGAATAGCTCCTTGTCCTCGTCGAAGCGCAATACGGCCTTACCATCCTGCGTCATCGCGACGGGTTGAAGCCATGTGTCGGGGATCACCAGGCGCGCCTTCGCAAGCCGGATGTCCCGCTGCCAGGACGTGTACGCCTCGTCAAGTGCGTCCATTAGGCCCTCGCTGCCTGAGTAGTCACTGCGGCCCAGGTACGAGCCGATTGGATCGCTGCGCCACACCCGAGACGGGCGCATGTTGGGCACATACCGGATCGCCAGCGTGTCCTGCATCTGCGGCGGCAGCGTCACGACCTCCTGCAGATCTGCCGTCGCCGGATGTGACGCAAGCGGCACCCGGCGGCCAAGTTCCGACGTCGTGCCGCGGTACAGCCCGTGCAGGATCACGCCCGGCTCATGCCGCTCCAAATGCCGCCAGACGGTCTGCCCGTCGTCCTCGACCACGCGCCACAGCGTCACAGCAACGAGCTGACCCCACCGAAACTCAGGCAATGCCGCGTCCGCCTGCACCACGCGCAGGAGCGGCATGTCGGCGACGCTGGTGTCCCAAACCGGGCCGATAAACACGCCGCCAAGCGCCGAAGCCGTCTCGGCGGCTTCAAGAAGCCTGCTGTGCACGCCGCTGTCGTCGATGAGTTCCCAGAGCCTGTCTTGCGCCTCAATCGCGTCCCGCGGCGCGCTCTCATCAAACGCCTCCGCGATGCGGATGTCCGGCACCTCACTAAACAGCAGGTCCGCCGCGGCCTCCGCGATGTCGCCAGCAACAGGCACGTGCAGCATGACGCGGCGTTCCTCGCGCACCTCTCGTGCCCAGAAACGACCATGCGGACCGCGGACGACAAGGCGTGCGTAGACGTCGGCGATCTGTTGAGCGTCGCCGGAGTACCAAGCGCTCCACTCTGCGTATTTGTCATAGATCGCCTGCCACTCGTTCGGTGGCCAAGCGATGTTGCCGCCTTCTGGTAGAGCCATCTACGCCGCTCCTTTCTCTGCCACGATCCACGGTCGCCACACGCGTCGCAAACCGCGCACCGCATAGCGCAAGGCATCACATCCGTGGTCATTCTGCTTCAACGGCTTGTCTTCGCCTCTCACTTGCGCTTTATCGTCCCACACGTACGTGCCCATTTCTTCGATCAGGCCCGTGCAACTCGCATGAATCTTAAGCCGTCCCGCACCCAAGAGTGTGCTCACGTCCTGGATGCCGTCGATGACGGCGTTGTCGGCGGGCCACGTGCGAATTCCGTCGTGGCGCAACTGCGTGATAAACGACGCCGCCGACGGGTCGATCCAAATCCTCTGCGGAACGACGTTGCCGAGCCACCGCCGCAGTTCTGCGCTTAGCTGAGCGTCCGTCAGCCGCCGCCCCTTCGCCTCGCTGTCCCAGCGCCACTCGCGGCAGACGTAGAGCACTCCGTCCTGACCGACGCCGAGAAGGAGAAACACCGTCGGGTTCGTCGTGCCATAGTCGATGCCGACGTAATAGTGTTGGATCGGCGGGAGCGCCTTTATGACGTGTTGATCGGGGTCGAACATGTCGTAAACAGTACCTTCGGCGAGGACCCAGAGGCCGAGGATGTAGCGTTTGTACCACAGGCCCGTGTATTCCCGCTTGAGCGACTCGACGTAGGCTGGGTCGAGGTTTGGATTGTCATCAAGTCCGAAGCTCCAGTGCCGCAGGTCCAGCTCATGCGCCCGGTCGATGAAATCCCGCTTGAGCCAGTGAAACGGACTGTCCGGGTTCGTCGTGCCGAAGAAGCGCGCTCCTGGAAGTGACAGGCGCGAGAGCATCATGGCGAAGAAGCTCTCCGGCCACAGCGTGATCTCATCGCCGTAGCATCCCACGAGAGTCAGACCCCGGATTTTACCCTCACTGCGCTCGTCGTTCGCACCCGCGAGATAGACCCGTCTCCCGAGGATCATCGCTTCGCCTTTGCCGGACAACAGGCGAAACTCGTCCTCGTCCAACATCTCGGCAATGGGGTCGAGGATGTTTCGCTTGAGCGTACGCTCTGTCTTTCCGACCATGAGCAATTCGCCTGGAGGCCCATGCGCGACAAAATCGAGCCACCGGATGATACTCGCGACCGTCTTGCCCGAACGCACCGAACCATGCCAGATGTTGAGTCGCGCGTCTGCCTCAAGGATCGAGCGCCGTTGCTTACCCGTCGGTAGCGCCAACGTCGGCATCGGCCTCATCCCCCCGCAGGCGTTGCATTAGCTCGCTGATTGCACCGCGCCGCTTGCCGCCGTCGTCGTCCTCCTGGCGGCGCTTATCCAAGAGCACCGCCAGTGCCATCGCTAGTTGCTGCAATTCGCCAGGTTTTGCCAGAATCTCAAGCATCGCGTCGGCCTTGTCAAGCGCCTTGTCAATCAGGCGAATCCGCTCGGCGCGTGCGTAAGTGATCCGGGCCTCGGTCGCTTTTTTCGGCTCGGCAACATTGCTCTTGATCCCTTCGACCTTCGCAATCCGGTTGATGGTGGACACATGACGCCCGAACTTGCGAGCGATTGCTCCCTGCGACATCTCGCCACTCTTGAGGGCTTCGATGATCTGTTGGCGCTCTTTCTCGCTCACAGGCTTCGGACGCATGACCACCACCTTCCTTCACAAACGGCGCGCGACGCGCCCCGCGGCGGAGGTGAGACCGCGGGGCGTCGGGCCTGTGATCGTATTGCGCGCCGTGCCCGATAAATTCTACTTCGCCAACGGTAGCGCAGGCTGTAGCTCTGCCATGCGCTTTCGGATGACCTCGCAATACTCCGGCTCCTTCTCGATCCCGATACACGAAAAACCCTCCTGGATCGCTGCCAGGAGGGTTGTGCCGGAACCGGAGAAGGGGTCGAGGACTGTGCCGCCGGGAGGAGTGATGAGACGGATCATCCAGGCGGCCAAATCACGTGGATATGCTGCCGGGTGGCCGCGCGAGTCTGTTTGGGAAGGCGATACGGCAACCCAATCACGACAACGAGCGATTCCGCTTCTCAAGTCGGATGCCCCAGCCAGCCATTTCTTAAAACCTTCACCAGCCAGGCTTACGCCTATCCTGTCTGAAAACCTCCCATTCGCCTTGGGATCGCAGTACGGTTGCTGATCCTTCGCAAACCACAAAATGCGTTCCCAAGAACGTCTGGGTCGCTTCGGGTGTCCAACAGGAGGCGCGTCAGGCTTCATCCAAATCAACTCATCACATTCGATCCATCCCGCCTCACGCAGTGCCAAACGGGTCCGATGCACGTAGTCCGACATCTCGCCGTTGCGAATGTGCTCCCGAATGTTGATGAGCACGCTCCCATGCGGCTTCAAAATGCGGCGCACCTGCTCCATCCACGCTACAGTCCAAGCGGGGTATTCCGCTTCTGGAACGCCGCCATACAACTTCGCCCGTTGCATCGCGTAAGGCGGCGACGTAACAACCGAGTCGACACTTCCCTCGGGCAAGCCCTTCATCACTTCGATGCAGTCGCCTTCGTAGAGCGTCCACTCGGCCATGCGCTCACCCCCACAAAAAAAGCGCCGCCCATCGGCGACGCCATTCTATCAAAAGCAAAATGCCGCACACCCTTGTTTGGGTGTACGGCTATCGCCGCTATTATACACCTGTTTTGCAAGTGTCGTCAACACCTCATGCGATTGTCCACTTTGGCGCGGGTTTGTTGGTGTACTGTCGCTTTCGTCGTCGACCGCCCTTGCTCCCGCCGCCGTGCTTGTCCTGCCTGCCCAGAGGAGCAAGATGCCCCCAAGGATACAGTGCGCCGTCGTTTGGATCGGGCTGCTCACCCTCCAATCGTTCGCGGTGCAGCTCATCGAACGTCCGGCGCACGTCGTCGGCGTCGTAGTCGATGAGTTGCGTCACAAACCGGCATACCGGGCACCTAATCCAGCCAGTGTGTTCCTCAATCGGTTGCATCACCGCGTCATCTTTGAAACAGCGCACCTCATCATATCGCATGGGCATGCTCCTCATTTCTCACCCGGCACGTCGTACTACACGCAACTCATCGTAAGGGAAACTCTCGCGATAACCACAATCCAGCTCCACCGTCGCAAACCGCGGGCCTGTCCACACGACGCGTCCGCGCAGGCGTTGCTGCGTCATCCGCACGTCACGCCGATCCGTGCGCTTGCCCCACGCTGTCAGATGCACGACTACCTCCACGCGGTCGCCTATCTGTACGCTCACGCCCCACCACCTCCGTTTTTCGCCTCAGAACGTTTGAGAGCCGACAACAGCGCAGCGCGGCAGATGGCTTCTGGTGCGTTCTTGCTCGACACCACCACTTCTGCGCCACCGACAGCGACGACCCAATCGCCCTTGACGTAGGTGATCGTGAGGGCTTCGTCAGGCGTCGCGAGGTGCTCCACAACCTGCCATGCCGCGTCGATGTCTCGACTGTATGGCACAGGACCGGCGACTGGCGACCACGTTAGTCCGAGAACATCCCTCGCCACCGCCTCGTCAAGCTCCCGCCCGCTCAACCGCATCACGTCGTCCCGCGTCATGCTCATTGCTTGACCTCGCCTCCTGTCAGGCGTTGCGCTTGACGCGCCGCTTCATCCGCTCTCCCCGCCGCCTGACACAGCGCCACGACCAGCACGCCCACGATGCAGCCGACCCATGCGCCGAGTAGGAACGTCATGCGCTCTTCTCCTCCGCCTCAGCGATTGCTCCCGCGGCTCGGATTATCTTGACGCACAACTCAAAGAGGCGGAAGTCGAGCTCGCGCGCAATTCCCTGTTCCAGTTCCCGGCACAGTTTGTTCAACTGTTCCTCGTCAAGCCCCGATGTGTCCCCCTCAATGGCGACTCGCACCGGAGCCGAAACGACCAATGCCAGGTTGTCCCCAAACCGCAACCTCGTCTCGACTTTGCCGTCGTTCTTGTACGTCATGTCCTTGATCTTCATCACACAGCCGCCTCCTTCGCCTCCGCTATCTCCACCTCGACGCGCTCCGGCGTCCCCGTCATCGCATACACATGCAGCGCCACGACCTGGCTGTCGTCCCGGTACGCGACTCCGTTCAGCCCGTCCATGATTGACTTCGCGGCGTTGTCGATGTCGGCCCGCCGTCGCCCTTTAGAGTACAGCCACATCCGCAGCGCAACAGGGCCGTCGATCATCGTCACGGCTGCAGCCCGCGCTTCCCATGCGACGCGCTCCTCATACTCCCGCGTCTCGCGAGGCGTGTAGGTGACGACGCGGTTGCCGCGGCGCAGAGCCACGCGCGGGCGACGTTTGCCGTGAGGTCGGCCAGGGATCACGAATCGCACCGCGATCCCTCCTTCCGGCCAAACTCCCTCTTCAAGTCCTCTTCGTCCCGATAGCACATCCTAATACCCTGACGGCGCAGGTAACGGTCCAGTACCGCAACGTTGTGCCCGATGTTCAGAAGGAGGCGAAGAGCGAGAATGAGGCCGACCAGATTCGCGACGCCGACCACCAAGAGAAACATAATCACTCCCGCCCCTCCTCCCGGTCCACCGCCGCATACGGGTTCGCCGGCGCGGAGGAGAGGGCGGCAGCGAGTTCGCAGTCAGGGGCGTGGCCGTCTCGTTTCTCCCATCCGCACCAGGGACAAACGTCGCCGTTCTCATTTGGATCGTATCCCCGCCACTCCACCCGCTCCAGCACCCGCCGCAGCCATGCCTCGCGGACGAGGGCGGTGTCACGATCCTGGTGCGCCTGCGCGAGCTGGCGGCGGAGACAGAGTGTCGACTCCTCGACGTAGCCTGAAATCCTCTTGCTCGACTTACAGGCCCAATCGTAGGTGTAGGCTCCAGGCTCAACAGGTAACGCCCCACACTTCGGACACCGCTCCTGCTCATCGGACATCGGTGACACCTCCGGCTTCTAGCTCATCCACGCAATCCGGGCAAAGCCATAGATTGCTGTACTCTTGAAACCCGAGCCGTTCAGCCCGCCTCTTCGCGTCGTCTTCATCGACTGCGCCCAACAGGATGGCTCCCTGAACACATGCCGAGCAAGCAACACACCAAGCAAGACCAATCCTGCCAGGCTCGATCGTTCTATGCACGATCCCCACCTCCCGGCGCATGGAGGGCGGCCTTTGCACGCCCTTTCTTCTCATCAATGCACCTCGGGCATGTCCATTTCCGACGAAGTTGCCCTCTATGCCGCATCCTGCGCCAGCACATAGTGACGAGAAGTCGTTTGAACCTTCGCTTTTGATCACTCGGATACCACACGTTCTGCGAGCATGAGATGCACGTAACCTCAATCCCGCCTCGCCGATTGAGAATCAAATCGTTACTGTAGTGGATCACACCGCGTGGAGTCGTAGGTCCCCAGCTAAGCACCACGGATGCCATCCCCTTTCTCGCCGTCGAGGAGAGCGAGGGCTGTGACAAGCGCCCGTTTCGCCCGGTACGACAACTCGCCACCTGTAGGGCATAGGTCGAAACTACATTGATCGCACTCGGCGATATGATCGTTGCGATCGTGTTGCGCCGTCACCGCCGCCGCCAACGTCTCCCGCTCCCGCATGATTCTTTGCAGTCTAGCTGGCAGGTCGCTCAGTCTCCATTGCTTGCCCTGCGTCTGAAACTCAGACGAGTTCCGGCTAATCATCAAATGACACTCGCCAACCGACGAACGCAGAAACTCGGCGTTTTCCTTTACGTAGGCACGCTCCCGCCGCAGACGCTCGATCTCGTCGAGCATCGCGAGGACGGTCGGCGGTGTGAATTCCCGGCCGTAAGTCACGCACCGCCATAAGTTTTCAGGAAGTTGGCGTTCCTCAAGCGGCAATTGCTCAACAGTGTTAGCCGCCTCTGCGATCCGGCGTAGCTCTGCGAGGCGGGCGGGGGTCAACGTCCGCTCACTCAACGTCTGCCGCACCGCCCCCGCCGTCGTCGCCTCGCTGTCGATCATCGCCCGCTCATCGCTCATCGGTGGCACCTCCCGTGTTCACGAACGTCCTCTCCACCGCCCGCCGCAGGCTCGATGTAGCTCGCTCTATATCCCTCACGTGATCCAGGATCGCCGCCGTCACGCCGCGAGAAAGCAGCTCTCTGAGACGCTCCTCCCATCCCCATCGGTAGGGGTCGATCCCCGCCTCGCGAAGTACAGCCTGGATCTTTTCGAGTTCCCGCTTCGGCTGTTCCCACTCGCTGTCGAGCTTCCGCCGCAGATCCTGGAGCTCGTTTTCCTGTTTGAGGAGTTGCGACCACAATTTACCCTTGACGGCGTCCCCCATGTCACTCCGAGATCGTTTGTCCGCCAACCATGCCTCGAACATCTCGCGCTTGCTGCTGAAAAAGGGATGACCCCCATCGTCGCAGTGGGACATGAGGATGTGGTACAGCATGTCCGCCGAGAGTTCGATACGGCGATAGACGGCCTTCTTCCGCGTCGTCAGCGACTTGGTTTCCGGGTTGTACCAGACGAGACCGACCTCTTCGGCGACCTCCTCCGGTTGGATTAGACCGGACGGGCAAGCGAAGTAGAGTTCGTGGCAGAGGGGCAGATAGTCGGTCCATTTGGTGTCGCTCGTGAAATCAGACCGATTGACCTTGACTTCATAGCCGATCAAGCACGGCTGCGTCCACGATTTGCGGACGGCCAGACCGTCGATGATTCGCAGACGACCGCGCTCCACGCCCTGCGTCTTTCCGTTGCGCACCTGCGTAAAAAAGGAGTCAGGTCGCTGCATCTTCTTCGTATGCTTGGCGTGCAGTGCCCGAAGAACTTCGTCGGCACGAACGTATGGAACGCTCACGCCTCCCCACCTCCCGACGCACGGAGGGCGGCTTGCGCGCCCCCGTGTTTCCGCACCAGCTTTACAACCGCGTCGCTGTACTCCGACGTAATACCGTACTTGCGAGCGAACCAATGGCCCCACGCGAACAGGTCGTCGAGCGAATCCGACTCCGGATCGACCTCCGGCTCCGGCTCATCGAAGCCGGGCTCGGGGCGCAAAAGGTGCTTCAATGCATCGAGTTCGGTCGCAAACTCTTTGTCTTGCATCAACTCCGCAATGTGCTTTTCCACACGTTCCATGGCTTGCTCCAGCCTTTCGCCCAGGTCATGCACCGTACTCATCACCTCCCGGCGCCCTCAGCGCATTCTCAGCCTCGCCGACCCAACAGCCCTGTAGGCATGTCAATCACACCCGCCACCACTTTTCACGGCAGTCTTCAGTCTCGTGTCAGTACGCCTCTCCTTGGACGAGAGCGACACAAGAGCGTCGATGATGCGATGCTCCGCCGACTGAATCCTCCCATGAGCCAACTCGTCTCGTGCGTCTTCTAGGTATCGGCCTGCCCTGCGTTGCTCCTGTTCGAGTACACTGATAACGTCCTCAAGGGTGCGTCGATCCAGTTGCAGCGCGTCTACGGCTTGCCGCAGCCGCTCGATCTCGTCCAGAAGCGCCAGGACTGTGCTGTGCTCCAGTTCGATCATGTCCCAGTCGCCCGCGGGGCCTGCCTCCGCGATCCGCCACAACTCCGCCAGGCGCTCCGGTGTCATCTCACCCACGCTCCCCAGCCTCCTCTCCCTCATGCCAGCCTGCGTCATGCTGTTGCCTCCCTCCACGCCTGCATGAACTCGTCTAAGCCGTACTCATCGATGCGCGCCATGAGTTCCACAAGCCTGTCTAACTGCTCTTGGCTGATCTGTCCTGTGTCGTGAAGCCCGTGTACCGCCTCGAGAAACCGAATATGCAGCCGATCTAAATCCCGCTCAACCTCGCTGCTTGGCATCTCGCAATCCCTCCAGATACCGCCGTTTCTCATCAACGTTCATGTCCCTCAGGACCGATCTCTCAGCGTCCAGCTTGACGTAGACCTTGCCGCCGTCCTTGGCGTAGCGCACTTTCTTGACGTCGATCTCCATGACACCTTGGATTTTCGTGTAGTGAGGCGCTGTCTCGTCCGTCCACTTCTCCTCGCGGTGCAACAGGAGGATCCCATCCGAGTGCTGCTCGATCACTCCCGACTCATACAGGTCGCTGATCTCAGGCCGCTTGTCCTGGCGACCAGAAAGAGCACGGTTAAGCTGACTCACCATGATGACCGGCACCCCGATCTCACCCGCCAGAGCCCGCAACTTTTTGACGTTGTAGGCCACGGCGTGGCGCTTTTCTCGCATTCCAGGCGGGTCCTCGAGCATCGTCAGGTAGTCGACAACGATCATGTCGATGCCCCACTGAGCGTCGAGCACTCGAGCAAGCGACTGGATATGCCGGACACCGATCTCCCGGTTGTCGCAGATGAAAAACGGCAACCCGGCAATCTTCGAAACTCCATCTACGACTCGAGTCTTCACTTCAGCCGTGACACGTCTCGAAAGGTCGAAGTCGCCCACGTAACGAGCTACCATGCGCTCGAGTAGTGCGTCCCGGTCCATCTCGAGCGACACGAACAGGACCGTATGCCCCGTCATCGCCGCATGGTGCGCCAGGTGGAGTGTCAGATGCGTCTTGCCCACTCCTGTTCCCGCGCCGACCGTGTAGAGGCACTTGGCGCGGAGGCCCTTGAGTTTGGCGTTGAGTTCCGACAGGCCGCACGGGATGGCTTTGACGAGCGGTGCGCCACTCTCGAGCTCATCCAGTCGTTGCAGGAGGCTCCGAGCCACGTCGCCGATCTGTACCGCGTCCACAAGCTCCCGGCCGCTCACCGCCTCGGTCGCAAGCCGGATCGTCTCTGCATCGACGTCGGAGGAAGAGAGGCTATCGTCCTTGGATACTTGGGCGATGGCCTGCGCAGCCTCCCAGATGCGGCGCCTGTGTGCTCGTTCCCCGAGGAGCGCCATGCTCTCGTCCCACGAACCGAACGCCGCTTCGCCGGATGCGTGTTCCATGAGCGCTTGAGCCTCTACGGGGCCGACATCGCTGCGGAGGATACCGTACACAACCTCCCGGATCACGCGACCGTGGCGATCCCGGCATTGCACCAGGGCATCGTAGAGTGTCCGAGCGTGCTTGCTCGAGAAGAGCGCCCTCCCGCCTCGCCGCTCCAGATCGTCGAACCGGCGCGCGTCCTCGAGGACAAGGCCGAGCACCCTGCTCTCGTCGGTGTCGAAGTCAGTAGCCGTCACGTCGCCTCACCTCCCGCAGCCTGCTGGAGTCGTGCAAGCTCGGCGTCGATCCAAGATGTTTCGTCGTAGGCCGGAGAGGCGCGGGGGTGCGTGGTCCTCTGCCTCCGCTCTCGTTCGTGCGCTTCGGCGGCTTCGGCAGTAAGTAGGCCGTCGTCAAGAAGCCGCTGCATGATCCGGCGCAGATGTTTTGGACCGCGCCCGTCGGACAGCCGATGCTCGTATATGGCCCACTTGATGGCAGATGGTTGCAGGCCCTTGGCTTCGAACTCGTCGATCACTTCGAGGCTTGTCTGAGGACAGACGGTGCCGAATGACTGCTCGTAAAACTTGAGTGGCGAGATAGTGTCGTCGGCGATCTGGGCGGCGGGGGTGGCGGCGGCAACGGGTGGTGTCTCCCGTTTCTTACTCGCACTAGCATTACTACCACCACCACTAAGGTTAGGTACGGTACGGTTAGGTACGGTGCCGCGCAACTTTTCGCGGTCGACCGTTGTACCGTCCGCGGGTCGACCGTCGGTCGACCGTTGGTTGTTGGTGCGACGTTGGCGCGATCTCTCGCGTTCTTTCTCCCGCTTCTCGAGGAGTTTCCCGGCGTAGTCATACCAGTCGTGGAGGCGTCTCTCGCCATCTCGCTCATCAATGAACCCCGCCTCCGTAAGGGCGGCAACGAACTCAGTAGGGTCGCCTCTCCACTCGGCGGCCTCGGCAAGCTCATAGTCGGTGATGTCCCCGAGATTTCCGTCTGACGGCACGTTGTCCAACCCCCACCACCACAACAAGTGCAGATGGCCGATCAACGTTGCGCGGTCGACCGACAAACGACCGGCGGCCCTCAACGTCTTTCGGTGCTTCGCAAGTGTCTGGTGCGACTCGATCCACGCCACGCCTACCGCCTCCGTCTAACTCGCCTTCCTACCCACCGTCAACATCTGCCTGGCCCACGCCGCAATCTCAGCCGGGCCCATCTCCTCGACTCTCTGGCTGATCCGGTCTGCACCCTCGCTCGTCAGGTGTCCCATTTCGGCCAGCTCCCACACCACGGCGCAGAGTCGAAGCCGGATGCCGTTGAGTTTATCTGCCATCGTCCCACCTCCCGCTCATGCTCTGAAAACCGCGTCCATGTACGCCCTTATGAAACGCGCCGCGAGGACTGGAACGATTGCATTGCCCGCACCCCGCAGGAGAGCCACTCGTCCGGGTAGCCCATCAACCAGAGGCTCAAGGCCGGGTTTAATGCGCCTTGCGGTGCCGTCTGCGCAGGGGACCCAGACGTAATCCCCCCACGGCCTGCAGAATGCGCCGTCCTCGTCAGCGATGTCCAGGGGCTCTCTTTCCGCACACGATTCTTCGCGTCGTCGGCCAACGGCGTAGGCCAACCGGCTAGCCGTGCCTGATCCTCCAGATTCCGCGCTTGCCCCTTTATCCATCGGGTGCCCTTTGCGTCGCCACGTGCCCGGGGAATATGCCACCCACCATAGCCGTTGTCGGATGTGCGGCGCGCCGACGCTCGCAGCCGGCAAATCGGCGGCCCCGACGGCATATCCCATTGCTTCCAGGTCAGCTCGTACTCCGGCGAGCCATCGACGGCCATCAGAGCTTGCAACCTGCTCGCCAAAGATAACTGGAGGTCTACACTGATCAATGAGCCAACGCCATGCCCACCATAAGGCCCTCGGGTCGTCATCCCCCTTTCGAGCGCCTGCCGAGGAGTAAGGATGGCAAGGGCAGGATCCGGTCCACACGGGCCACTCATCCGGCCATCCTGCGAGCCTGAGCGCATACGGCCATCCGCCGATCCCGGCGAAGAAGTGAGCGTGTCGGTATCTAGCAAGCTCGTCTGGACGTACATCCTCGATGCTCCTCTCATCCACTACGCCGGCGGGGATCTGATCTGCTGCCATGAGTTCGCGCAACCACGCTGCCGCTTTGGGATCGAACTCGTTGTAGTAGATCACGTCCCCACCTCCCGCATATCTGTTGTGCGCATGGCGCATCCTACACTCGCGCCCTGTGCGCCTGTGGCGGCGGGGTTGATAACGCAGGTGCCCGCCAGTCTGCGCGCCTCCCGCCTAACGGCGTTCATCGGCGTGGGTCAAATATGGGTATGGAGTCGTGACTTCCGGTGCCAATGGCATCACCCCCTCTAAGTGCCCGCCAGTCTGCCGCGTCACCTCGTGCCAACTATCACGCTCTCCCCGCGACGCCACGATCCAGGACCGGTCTGAACCCAACCGTCAGCGACGCGTCCTGCATCCTCCAGCTGCTTCATGCGTTCGTACATACGCCTGGACTCGTCCGACACGTTCTTCCCGGTCGCGAGCGCCGCTTCGTACATCCGCTCCAGTTCATCCCACGCCTCGACCATCGGACCCCATATCGGGTATCGCTCTGCAACCTCCCGGAGCCGTCCACGCCATTCGGGGATCAGCTTGAGGAGTCGATAGCAACGCCCAAAGTCGGATGGATCAGCAGGTGGACGAGGCCCGAAAATGCCGTTGTACTCCACGCCCATCATCACGGACCAAATCGTCTCGCTCGAAATGCCTGTGTCGCCGCCAACGATCCATTCCAAAGCCCTCTTGTCCATCTCTATCCTCCTTTCTGTGCTGTACTCACTGGTGCCGGGTTGATACGCTCAGCCCGGCAAAGCGGCGGGTCTCACGCTCCCCGCGGCGGCACCATGCCATGTAGCGATCAGTGAGCGTCTGATGCCCTCTGATCGACCCTCGATCCAACGCTCCATCCTCGGCAGCGCGCTCCAGCCGGTTTGCCGACCCTCATCGCACGCCGCCTCATCGCGACCACCCCCCGCTCACCTCTGCCTCAAAACGGCACGTCGTCGGGGTTGAAGCCGCCGCCCTCATCGCCTGCGCTGTCCGGGCGAGGGCCGACAAACGTGATCTCCTCGACGACGACCACGACCTTGCTGCGCTTCTCGCCATCCTTCTCCCACCGCTCCTGCTGGAGGCGTCCGGTGATGCCTACCTGCCGCCCCTTGGCGAGGTTATTGGCGGCGAGCTCTGCCGTCTTGCCCCAGAACGTGAGTTCGAACCAGTCCACCTCGTCCCTATTGCCCCGTCGTGGCACGGCGATGGAGCAGGTCGCCACCGCCGTGCCGCTCTGCGTGTAGCGGAGCTGCGGATCGCCGCCGAGTCGCCCGATCAGCGCGACTGTGTTCATACGAGAGCCTCCTGTTCATAGCCGGGCACCGGATCCGGCTGCATCTCGCCCAGCGCCTCGCCCGTCGCCCGCTTTGCGTCCCGCCACTCCTGCACGGCCTTCTTGACGCCAGCCTTGGCGTTCTCGTTGCCCTGGGCGGCGGCGTTGCAGTAGTCGGCGAGGGGTTTGAGCTTCGCAATGTCCACCTTGTCGGGCTTTGCGCCCAGTCGAAAGTCGATGAAGTCGGCGTAGTCCTGCGGGCTCATGCGGTGCGCCTTGTGGAGGTAGGCGAGTGCCATCGCGTTGAGGTCGTCGCGGTTGGGTGTAGCGTTGGCCGCGCCGTTCGTTGTCGGGGCGGGCGTTTCAATCTTCGGCGGCGTGACGTTCTTCATGGGCGACTTGATCTCGCCCGTTTCCATGTCCACATCCACCGCCGTGGCGTCCGGCACCGTGGCAACCTCCGTCTCATCGAGCCAGCCGAGACCGCAAATCGAGAGCGTCACACGGCGCTTCGCCTTCGTTTCGCATTTCATAATCGCGTTCGCGAGAGCGTCTCCCTTGAGCCCGGCGATGCTCACCGCGCCGATGGCCTCGTCCGTGCGTCCATTCCTGTCCTTGGCTCGGGCCGTCACGACATAGATGCCGTTGTCGTGCATCTCCCGACTTGTGATCTCCACGCTCACCCCGTTGATGGAGCGCAGTTGATCCGTGGCGTCTCGCTTGGCGTAGAGCGTGAGCTTGCCGTTGAGGTTGATGTACTCGAAAGGCTTGGTGAACGGGTTCAGACCGAGGCTGTCACACACCGTTTTGTAGTAGGCCACCCGCTCCGCCGGCTGGAGTTGTGAGAGATCGCCCTGTACGACGACCCGCTCCAACACCGCCGTTTTCTCGTTACTCGCTACCGCTAGGGCCGTGGTATTGCGTGCCATCAAACAGCCCTCCCTTTCTCAGCGATCCTAATCTGTGCATGGAGCTTCATGTGTTCGCTCCGAGTCATCACCATCAGATTCTCGGGTCGGTTGTCCGTCTTATCACCGTTGATGTGGTGAACAACCTCATCGTCTCGTAGCGGTCGTCCAATCATCTGCTCAGCGACCAATTTGTGCTCTGCGTAGTAGGGGGAAACCCGATGCCTCTGCATCCTTACATAACGGTAGCCATTGCTCTCGACGGTGCCGCCCTTCCAGTTGGGGTTTCCCTCACCACTGTGCTTGACGGGGATGTATTGGCGGCTACACTCGGGAGAGCAGAACACTCGTTTCTGACGGCCCGTAGCAAGAGAGCGCGCCTGCCTTCTGTCGGGAGTAAACAGCACGCCGCAGTTCGGACACTCGACGGGATCACACCGATACTTGCGCTGGGCCGCTTGTGAGCACTCACGACTGCAGTAATGCGCCTTCTTACTGGGGTCGTTTCGGGCCTCAAACAACTGCCCGCAGTGACGGCACGGTTTGGTGATCGTAGCCATCACTCACTCACCTCCTGCACTTGCTCCCACACGACGCGCTGCGTCCGCTCCCACCGGGCGTAGACGCGCCGCTTGCCGTCGTCGTACCCCCGCTCCCTCGCCCTCCGCTCGATCTCGCTCCGCACGGCCCGCTCGATCAGCCGCCAGTCGCGCTGCATGTCGTAAGCGACGGAGAGCAGCGCGCCGAGGTCGAGATCCTCCAGCTCGTGCAGTTCGATCCTTTCGCCCGTGTCGGGGCGGACGACTGTCAGCGTCTCCGTCCCCCGCCCCACCGTGCCGATGCTCACGACTGCTCCTCCTCGTAAGGACCGAGGAGCCGTTGGACGTAGGCTTCGATCTGACGCGCCTTGTCGGCGATCTCTCGACATGCCCGCTCGATATCGTTAGAAACCGGGGCCTCTCGGGCGAGTTCCCACATGGCGTCCGCCGTCGAAGCCACATCCGCGGCGTACTGTTCAAGATCGGTCAGCTCTTCGATCTGACACTCTGTGAATCTCATCACGCTTCTCCACCCTCCAGGTTGCGCCCCGGCCCCAGCCGTGGTAGACTGGAGCCGAGGGCGCTTGAGTTTGTCGCCAGCCAGCCCTACGCGACCACCGTTGCCGCGGTGGTCTTTTTCTGTGCCTTCGCTTCGTGCGCCGCTGCCAGAAGCGCCCGAGCCAGTTCCCGCACCTTCGACCGTGCGATGTACAGGACGGACTCGCTGTTCACCCTGACGACGATCTCACCGCTCCGAGTCTCGCCCGTCTCGATTCTGTCGCCCGGCTCGATGACGAGCTGCACCAGTTCTTTCACCCTCATCACCTCCCCCGCCTGATCTGCCTTATCGTCCTCTGTGCCAGTCCAGGCGCAGGCCATCGCAGGCCCGTTGCCGTCCGCAGCTTGTGCGCCGTCCTCGTGTCGTCGTAGTCGTCGTGCTCCCACTGCGCCTCGATGCCGTATACCGCCTCCAGCAGATGGTCGGGCACGTCCACTGCACGCCGGATGCAGCGATAGATCGCGTCCATCTCACGCTGTTGGCGACGGCGCTGTAGGTCGATCACGACTTGGTTACGCACCATACACACCCCCATTGCGCCCGAATCGCTCGGTGTGGTCGATCAGCCACCGTACCGCTGCCCTCGCCGCCTGGCGTGGCAGCATGTCGCTGTTATGCACGTAGTCGACAGCCCGCTCAATCATCTCGTCCCACAGGTCGTAGCTCACGTCCCGGTGATCGATGCGGCGCTCCCACAGGGCGTCGACCAGATAGTCGTTCACCCTGTCGGCGATGGCGCCGCCGACGCGCGCCCGCAGGTGCAACACCTTGGGCAAGCTCCCGTCTTCGTAGTGCCCGAGGCTGTTGTCGTGGCCGTAGGGTGCGGCTTTGACACGGCTCGGCGTGGGCCGCACGAGAGGGCAGAGCTGTTCGATGGGTCGTGTCGGTTGATGTGCTAGGGCCATGTGTGTCACCTCGGCTTCTTCTGGTATCCCTTGTCCTGCATGCGCCAGTTGAAGCGCTCGTACACCTCGGCGGGGCTGATGCCGTACTCCTCGCAGATCACCGACACCAGCGTTTCGATCGCGTTCTCTGCGCCGAGGAGCTCCATCATCAGGCCCTCGATGATCTCCTCGCGCCGCTCTGGCGTGACGTTGCTCGGCTTGTTCACGGCGTCGAACCCCCGTATCGCCTCGATGGCCTCCTCCAGCTCCTCCAACGTTTTGGCTTTCACACTGCTCCGGTGCAGGTCCACGTTCTCGCCGTCGAGCTTGCGATGGACGAACACGAGTGACGCAACCGCCTCGTGCAGCGCCTTGTAGAGCCACGCGCAGTCCAGCTCTTTGGCGAGCGTCCGCAGCACGTCGGGGTTGTCGGGGATGCGCCCGTTCTCGACGTGCGAGATGTACGTCCGATGCACGTGGGCGATCCGGGCGATGTCGTCTTGCCGGATGCCCCGCTTGGTCCGAACTTCCCTCACTGCCACTGCAACTGCGTTCACGATCTCCACCCCCTTGCCATCGCTTTTTCACGCCAGGGCGCTTTCGTGTGCGCCGTCTTCGGTGTAGATTCAAAACCGTCGAGCCCGAGGAGGCGTTTGACCTCCTGCTTGGTGACCAAGATCCGACCACCGATTTTCACGGCCCGAATGTGGCCCCGGTCGATCTTGTGACGCACTGCCTTGTCGGTCGTGCGCAGGAGAGCGGCGATCTCCTTGACATAGAGCACGTCGGGGAGGTTGTCTAGGGTGATGCGCTCGGCGCTCATACGGCGACCTCCTCCCTCCCGTGGTCGAGAGCACCGTCCGTCCCTTTATCTTGTTCGCGATCTGCGGACTCAAAGGCAGGGAAGATGATTTGGTCGATTCGCACTCCGAAAAAGCGAGCCAATTTGTGTGTCATCCGGTACGATGGAACACGCTCACCATTTTCGATCTCGTTGTAGTACGAGCGGCTAATACCTGCACCGTCGGCGACTTCGGACTGGGCGAGGCCCATCTTTTCCCGAAGCTGCCTTGGGGTATATCGCATGATCACCACCTCCTTCTAGTGTCCGCATACTGCGAACCGTCATCCTTATTATACGTTCGCATAATGCGAAACGTCAAGAGGTATTTTCGCTTTTTGAGTACAAGGATTTGCGATCCGAGGAAAAGGGGGTATGATAGGCGGTGAGGAGTGTCGCCATGAGCGAACAAACACTTGGACAGAAACTCAAGATGCTTCGCGGCGACGCGACGCTTGAAGAAATCGCCTCCCGCGTCGGAATCGCGAAGACGACGCTTCACGGATACGAATCCGGTCGTCGAGAGCCGGATCTTGCTACTCTACAAAAGCTGGCTCGGGCGTTGAATACGACCGCGGCTTTCCTCCTCGGTGAAACCGACGATCCATCTCCGTCTCGCCACGTAGATACGATAGCCGCCTGGAGTCCACATGGTTATGACAAGCTGACGCCTGAGCAGCAGAAGGAGGTGGACGAGTTCATCGCCTACGTCCGGCACAAGTATCGAAAAGGAGGGCCGTATGATCGCCATGCGCGTCGGGATGACGTCAACTGAATACCTCTACCAACTCGCGGATCGAGAAAACATCGCAATCGAATACAAGGCGCTGCCGGTCGATTGGCTGGGCGTTTACATTCACCTGGGCGACATGTGCGGGCCGTACATAGGGCTTTCCGAGCTCCTAGCACGAGATGAAAGGCAGGAGCGTTGCGTAATAGCGCATGAGCTGGGCCACCATTTTACGACGGTGGGCTACACCGTCGCCGCAAACTCGCCGACGGTCGGCTACCATATCTGCCGCGCGGAGCGGATCGCGAACGACTATGCTGTCGATTTGCTCGTACCTGCGGCTAGGTTTCTGGAGGGGGTGTATCGCAGGTATACGATGGACGAGCTTGCCGACGCCTTCTACGTTGTGCCGGAGTTCATCCAGTACCGGGCGATGAAAATCTATCGAAACGGGTTACGCTGCTCTGAAATTCGAAACTTGTGTCGGAAGATGTCGAAATGATGGGACAACGGAATGATGTGCCAGTTAATTTTCGACTCGGAGGTGCGTTGCGGTGAAGCGTCTGGCGATTATGTGGATAGTTGGGGCGTTTGTGTTGATGACATTCCCTTCTTCAATGCTCGCCCAAGGCCAAGAACCCATCTTTCAAGGATTGTCATGGGGGGACTCTATCGAGGAAGTTCGAAAGGTATACGCTGTTTCCCCCAAGCTCGACACCATTTATCAAGAAGAGTGGATTCACGACGAAACCGCAGGGCCAGAGTTTCAAGCATCGTTAGGTAATATAAAGGTTACGTCGATCTCGTTCGTTTTCTTTGACGGGCGTTTGATGCAAATTCAAGTTCGGGTACCTGACATTATTTCTGGAGTACGAGCACAATCAGCGCTCAATGAAAGGTACGGGAAGGCGAAGTTTGAATTACTTGCCCAAGGTGCGGTAGCCTTTTGGGCTTGGAGTCATGGGGACGATACAACAATACGGATGCCAGAGAATATGCGATCCTTTACCTTCTCCAGTAATTCCATCACCAGCGAATACCAGAAGTGGCGAGAAAGCCAAACTGCCCAAGACGCCCAGTCGTGGTGATGAGGTGATCCCATGCCCCGCGGCAACATCGAAAAGCGCGGCGAAGGCCGCTACCGTATCCGCATCTACCTCGGCAAACTCCCCGATGGCACGCCGATCTACCACCGGGAGACGGTCCGCGGCACGCTCGATGACGCCGAGCGCCGCCTGACGGCGATCCTGCGGGAACTCGACACCAATACTTACGTCGAGCGAAACGACTTAACGCTCGGCGAGTTCCTGGGGCAATGGCTGAAGGAGTGGGTGGAGGTCAGCGGCAAGAGCCAAAAGACTGTCGCGAGCTACAAGGAGATGTTGGGCTACATCATCCCGTCCATCGGTCACATCCCGCTCCAAAAACTCACGCCCCGACACATCCAATCTCACTACGCCAAACAGCTAAAGAGCGGGCGCAAGCGAGGCGGAGGACTCAGCCCTACGAGCGTCCACGGTCAACACCGGGTGTTGCACGCGGCCTTGGAAGTCGCCGTGCGTTGGGGGTATATCGCACGCAACCCCGCCGATGCCGTCGAGCCCCCGCCCAAGCGCAAGCGGGGCGGCGACGTGTGGACCGATGAGGAGGCAGCGCGGTTCCTCGCCCATGTGCGTGGCCATAGACTATATGCCCTGTTCGCCCTGGCGATGTCTACCGGGCTCCGGCGCGGGGAACTGGGTGGCCTGCGGTGGAAGGATGTAGACTTTGAGCGTCGACGCATCCACGTGCATCAGGTGTTGGTCTATATCGACGGCGAGCACGTGTTCAAGGACAAACCAAAGACCGAGGCGAGCGAGGACTACGTCTCGATCAGCCCTGCCGTCGTGGCGATCCTCCAGGAGCATCGCAAACGCCAACTGCGCGAGCGTTGGGTCTACGGCGAGCGATATGAGGACAATGGCCTCGTATTCTGCCAGCCCAACGGACGCCGCCTCAACCTGGACAACCTCAGCAAGCGCGACTTTCCAAAGCTCTGCGAGGCGGCGGGCGTCTCGCGCATACGGTTTCACGACATACGCCACACCTACGCCACCCGCCTGTTCGAGCAAGGTGAGGCGTTGACCACAGTCCAGCGACGGCTCCGGCACTCCAAGGGCTCGACCACCATCGACATCTACGGCCACCCGTCGTCGAGGGCCGAGGAAGAAGCAGCGACCGCGATGGATGATTTACTGCCCCCTCTTGAGGAAGCCGAGGGCGAGTGATTCCCCAAAACACCCACAATGTTCTAGCTGGGTTTTAGTGTGTGGCCGAGGTGCCATATGCCCAATTCATGCCCAAAAATCGAAAGGCCCGTCGAGTGACGGGCCTTTTAGCTGGTGCGCGCGAGAGGATTTGAACCCCTGACCTTCTGATCCGTAGTTGGAAGCCATGCGTTCCCACCCCGCCCCGCCGATGTCCGATGTGCCCACTCTAACAGCAGTTTTACTAGCTCAGCCGATCGGGTGTTCGGGTATTCGTCCCCGCGTTTCCCCGCGCTTCCATGCCCAAACCATGCCCACGATCTACCGCCCCTCCAACACACATGTGTGTAATGATCATGCTACCGCGATATAAAGCCCCGGCCACTAAGACCGGGGCTTTCCTATTTCCCACCTCGCCGCCAGTCCATCACCGGACGTTTCGAGGCGTATCATGTCCTGCGGCGACAAAGCGTCCTCAAGTCGGAGCACAAGCTCCTCCTGACTCACGGTTTGGTCGATTCGGCGCTGAATCTCGGCTCGGGTTGCGTAAACCCATTGCCCTGTTTCCGGGACGCGATGCCAGTCTTCCGCCTCTGGTTCTACGCCGAGGCCAACGAGGAGTCGCTCGACGGCTCCCCAGGCGGCGTCGTAGACTCCCCAAAAGGGCCATACGTGTTCGCCGACCACACGATGATGTCCACGAGCCAGCCAATGAACGTCCGCCGCAGGAACAGGTCGGCGGCCCATTTGGGCAGAGACAGGTGTTGTTTCGCCTCGGTCATAAACAGGTCGACGACCTCTTTGCGCTTCGCCTCGCCGTCGCCGGGACGCTCGACGATGTTGACAAGCGCCGTGATGATGGCGATGACTTCCATGACGACTTTGAAGATGTTCATTTTCGTTCTCCTCTCTTAGCTTCCGAGCGCTAATTCAGCACGATTAGCACCACAACGCAAACGGCCGCGAGGATCATGCTCCCCACGGCCACGATACCGGATATGAGGTTGTAGCTGTCGAACATCAGTCATCACACCCTATGCAGCGCACCTTCCGTCCGGTCGTCCAGCCGCATCGGCGACACAGCAAAGCGCCAAGGTGGACCGAAAGCGGATAGCGGCACGTCGGGCATTTTGGGATCATTCTGCATCCATCCCCGACTCCATCGGCAATCCCCACCAGCTGCGGCGCACCATCTGCGCGATGATGCCGTAGTTTGCGAGGTCGAGCCATGCGTCGTCGATGCTCTCGTGATTGGGCGTTCGATTGCCCGTGATGAGATGCTTGAGCCGTTCGAGTTTGTCGCTCGCGCGGACGAGTACGCCTAGCTCCCCGAAGGCGGCGATGTTGCCGGGGCCGTAGTCGGCCTGTTTCGAGACCATCACCGCCCTCATCTCTGCGAGGATGGTATCGAGAGCGTCTTCAAATGTGCGCGGCTTCGATTCGGCCGTTCTCACCGTCGATCCACCTCCACTCATAGACGGGTATCCCACATCGTTTCGCTTCCTCAACCTCTCCGCGTGTCCCGACAGAAGACTCCCACCCAGGGACGAGCACGACAAGATCGCAGCGTCGAAGAATCTCAAGATCGCCCTTGAGCCACATTTCATCGGGGCAGGTGCCGCCGAAGAATGCGGTATTCTTGTGCGGACAGATGACGGCGTACCCGAGCTTCCAAAGCATCACCGCTACCCGTTCTGCCGCTTCGATGTTGCACTTGACACCCCACTCGGTCGGCGCTCGATACGGGCCTGCAACGTATGCGACCTTCACAACGTCACCTCCACCCGCTTGGGTTCTGCATAGAGCCGTGTCACCGGACTCCCCTGTGCGCCGGGCTTGTAGCCTTGCACTTGAGCGTAACCACCCCAATGAAGGTTCGCGCTCGAATTAAGGAACGTCTGTTCGACGAGGCGGACGTTGTTGTTGTAGAGGTCCGGCACGTAGATGCTCTCTTTGAACACGACCTTGAAATGCGTGTGCGACGAGATGTAGATGTCGGCCAGCACGACGTTTGCCATACGCGCCATGCGGAGCACTTTCCCGCCCTGGAGTGCGCCGCCGCCTCGCCCGTGGGTGTGGTAGATCGTGTAGACGGCGCGTTTGCCGTTCTTGCGCTTACGCCCGAATCCGAGTTTGAGCAGGACGCCGTTGGGGAAGTGACGGTCGCGGATGCCCAGGTGCTCGGCCAGCTCGCCCACAACGTCGATGCTGGTGTCCCGCTTGATCCGGTCCTCGTGGTTGCCGTTGGTGATCGAGAGGATGCGGTCGCGTAGCGGGTAGAGTTCCTGCTTGCACCAGCGCAACTGCTCGGCGGGCGTGAGCACGTCCTCGTACACGTCGGAGATGGAGCGCTTCGTCGCGATGTTCATGAGATCGCCGTTGAGGATGACATATCGGTTGGGCTGCTCTAGCACCCACTCCCGACGCTCGTAGAACAGGTCGCGGTTGAACAGTGGATCGCCAACGTGGAGGTCGCTGAACGTGTCCAGTTCAACGGTGTCGTGATCGGGCGAGAGCGAGATTTCGTGGAGGATCATGCTCACACGCCCCGCCTCCTCGGCGTGCCCTCCACGCCGGCGTAGAACAGGTGCGCGCTGTCCCACGGCACATGGATGAGCTGCGCGCCCACCGTCCATTCAGGAGGCTTGATCGTGCGCGTGTGGTAGTGTGTCGGGAACGGTCCCTTGGTCCCGAACAACTCGTGAAGGTCGCGGTCGCGCAGGTGGTTCACGACGAGATGGGCCGCCGCGACGCACAGCGGCCATACGTCCGGGCAGGATTTTTCGGCCTGAAGGATCACTTCACGGTTCGGATCGTCTTCGTTCCAGCACGAGAACTGCCACGGCTTGCGGCAAACGCTGATCCAGTCAATTCCCCACCAGCCCGGACGCAAGACGCGTTCTCGGATCACGGCCCCGACCGCAACCATGTCGAGGAACCCGCACCCGCGGGCCTCCCCGCATATCGTGCGAGCAACGATGTCGACGTTTGGATCAACGGCCATGCGGCGTTCCCTCCCGGTCGCGCAGTACCGCAAGTGCATCTCGCAAGCGCTCTGGAATCGGCACACCGACTTCGCCTAGGTTCTCGACGATGCTCAGTGCCTCGTTGCCTATGTACCACCACACGGCCATTGTCCGCAGGATCGGGTCGCCCAGTCCTCCTGTCTGGTCGATGATGTTGCAGAGGGCAATGATAGCGAACATGCCTACCTTTCGTGCAATTCCCCGGCGCCCCACTTCCGAGGAAAGGCGTCGTCCCACCCATGCGGCTGCCCACCCGCTGGCGTAGTCGATACACGCCAACACCACCAGCGCCGTCAGCACGGCGTCCCACCCTCCCCACAGGTACGTGGCCGCCATGCCGATCGCGGCGAGAAGCGCCTTGACCGTCGATTCGTCCATCGTCTCACGTCCCGTCCGTTTGGCGTTGAAAGCGAAGACGCCGCAGGATCAAATCCCACGGCGTCGGTGTTTGTCCGTGATGTTTCGTTCTTCTACTGGTGCTCTAGAACTCTAGAAAACGAATGCGACCCAGTTTACGTCGAAGGTTGAAGGTCCAATATTCAGGAACCCCGGCTGATGCACGATCGACTTACCCGCGATCTCGAACCGATAATAGTCACCATTCCCGTCTTGCTCGACCGGTCCCAAAACCGGAACATAGAGGTCATACCCGCCCACCCCATCGGGCACAAACTTCATAAAATCTGCGCATGAGATGTGGAAGTATGGGCGCTTACTGGTGGGCGGAATGTTTATCAAGGCACTTCCATTGTACGCGATGGTTTCGGTCCCGGCTGCTAGAACTTGCAAGATACGTTTCGAACTGGAGAACACCTTCTGGCCGAACGGGTCGAATACCTGAATGCCGTGGCTACTCGTTTCTAGGAAGAAGTCATAGGTGAAGAGCTGCACCCTCGCCTTCCCTGTTGTAGCGGTCTGGTCTTTCGTGACGGCCGTAATCACAGAACTGTAGGCATACGGCATGTTCGGTTGGACTTTCTCCAAACCTGGAGGTGCGAGATACCCCTCCTCAAGAGACATGACCACCACAACCGGGGCGGTTTCTACCAGTAGCAACGTAAGGAATAATGGTGTCGAAGGGGCCGACCAAGCGGGTAACTGGAATTCCCAGCTCGCCGATGGTACGACATGGGCGTGGTACGGATCGACCAATATGGCCCCGTCGTCACGCTTAATGAGAATCCCGTATTCTGGCATGCCCATGTTCGATCACTCCCTAGCGAGTACGACCACAAGTGACTCGTCAACGAACATTCCCAATGGATAGTCGATCTCAAGACCGACCCATTGCCCCCCTGAAATGATGTGGGCCCAACTGTGCGGTACGATGCTGTTTATGGCGTAAATAACAACGGTAGGCTCATGGTACAATGGCTCGTCATAGGTAATCGTCCCCGGAGTGTCGACAACCTCAAAATGCCATACGCGATGAAGTAGCAGGCTACCATCGAAGATCAGATTTCCCTGATCGTCATACGTCGCCATTCCCCACGCCATCACTCGCCACCTCCGTCACGGGGAACTTGTCCAATTCCCTCCTGCCACGCGTCTTTGATACAATCTGCATGTGACGATTCAACGCTTTCTGATCGCGCGACGGCAGAGTTCCCCTTGGAGCGATTGTGATTGCATGTTCGCGGCCGATTGACAGGATGCCCTTCAAGTCTGGTCGTTTCATCACAATTTCCCGATCCTCACTCGCAATTCATCGTTGTCGTCGTATACTTCCCACCTGTCGCCCGTGAATTTCGTCCGCCCGTCGTTGCTCACGATCTCGACCGATCCCGCATCGATGGTGATCTGGCTACCATCTGCGGCCGTCATCCTAAATCCGCTCGCGTCGATTTCAACCGTTCCCGCCTCATTGGTGATTTTCATGCTGCCTGTGAGCCGCAGTATTTGCGTCAGGATCTCGTCGGCGAGGGTGATGGTCCAGAATTTGAGCTCGCGCAAATCGACAGGACTTGAGCCTGGAAACGTGACCCGCAGCGCGTCCGTTACGATCATCTTGTTCGACGCAAACCGCTGCACCGTATACCCGTTGGCTACGGACGTGTGATCGCCGGTGACCTTGGTCCAGGTGCCTTCCTTAGTCCGTGCCTCCACGTAATACGCCCGGCCTGTCGTCGTGTAGAGCCGCACCATGTCAAAGAACCACTGCATGGGATATTCGAACGTCACCGTCACCGGCCCGCTCGACCACACCGCGCCCGTGCTCACATCCATGTCCCACAGATTATCAAGCGAACCCGCATCGGGAGTCACGTCCGAACTCGCCTTGATCTGAAACAGATCGCCCGGAAGCCCTTCCGCGACCGACCTCGGCACGCCCGTCAAAACGGTGCTGTAGGGTGAAAACGAGCCGGACACATCGAGGTATGCGCTGCGGACGAAGTGCGTAACGCCGCCCGTCAGACCATCAAACTCGAACTTGCTGGCTTTGTTCACCGCTCTCCGTGTGGACATTTCGGGGAACGAAGGGTCCGTGCTGACTTCCACGAGTGTCGCTGCCCATCTGACCGAATGGACCGGCGGCGTGGGAATCTGGACCGTAAGCCCCTCGATGAACGGAGTAACTTGACCACCAGACGGAGCAGGAAGCGTGACTCCGCCTCCACTGATGTCCTCCGGCGGCACCGGCGGCTTTGCCCCCGGTCGCGTCTGCATCTTGCGCCAGCGCTTATCGCCGCCGACGACGCGGGATTGGCCGACCATCTCCGTCTCGAACACTTTGGCATCGAAATCGAGTACGTGGCGGACGCTCACGACGCCCATGAAATCCTCGGTGCTGCTGATCCGCGGATCGGCGATAACGACGCCCGTGAAAACGTCCGCGGTGGGCATCAGGGGCGTGACGACCGTTTTCGATCCCACGATCTCGCCGCAGTCATGGACGGCCGCCTCACCAAGAGCAAGTGCCTCTTCCTCCGTGTCGATGAGCGAGAGTTCGCCCTCGGAAAACTGCATCGCCCGTTCTTCCCATTGGGCGATCGACGCCTCATTGCGGACGATCACAGTCTTGCGCTCGCCCGTAGCCTTCTCCGTGAACTCGATCACGGCCACATTTCTGATCTGGTCGTCACCGATCTCGTCTGTATGGTCGTAGATGTGCTTGACATGCGTGAGGTAGAAATCGGCGCTTCCCGAGTCCTTGAGCCTCGGCGGCTCCATGAGGACGAGTCGGAACGCCCCGAGCGCCGGAACCCATCGATAGCCGAGGAACCACCCAAATTGAGCGGCCACGTTTTGAATCGCATCCCACACACTCTGATATTGCGTGCGAAAACGACCGCAACGAAACGGAGGCTGCTTGGGCACGTAGAGTTGCGGCGTCGCGGTTTTGATGTAGCGATTTAGAATCTGCTGGATCACCGTCGCAGCCGGCACCGGATTGTCGTCGTCGCCGAACTCCTCTGCCTCGTAGATGTAGGTATACATCAGGCGCTTGGCGAGGTCTCGGCACTGCACGGTCACGTCCGAGCCAGAGGTCGTCGTCTTGTCGATGAACCCATGAAACAGCGTGACCCAATCGATTGCCGTGGGTTGCACACCGAGAGGCGTCACCGCGGCCCGGAGAGCCACTTCCGCCATCGGTCTTAGAATAGGCGCGAAATCGCCCTTGAAGCGGTTCCATGCGCTCGTTTGATCTCTCGGGGAAAACCCATCGCGGGCGTACTTGTGCTTCGTCCCGAACAGGCGGTCGATGAGGAGCGCGGCACTCTCCTTCTCATCGCCAATCACGTCCGACTCGTCGCCGACGACGTAGGTTTCGTCCTGCGACGTGTCCTCGGGCCACGCCGGGACGAGCATGCCCTCATTTTGCACCGTGAACGTCATGCTCCGTACCACCGCATCCGCCCCGGTGCCGCCCGTTCCGACGCCCGATACGTCGCCGAGTTCCACTTCGGCGCGGACGAGATAGCCGGTCAGATCTTCCCAAGTGTAACCGTCCGGCCGTCCAACGAGAAGCTGCGCGTGAATCTGGCGATTGGCTTCGTCGAGCCAGAACTGTTCACTTTGCGCCGTGGACCAGGAGGTCGAGAGCGTGGTCGGTAAGGTGAGTCCGGTTGCCATGTGATGTGCTCCACCTCCTATGACGACGATGTAATGTTGCCGGTGAGTGTGCTCCCCGAATTCGTGCGCTGGTGGATTTGCTCAACGGCGTTGCCCAGGCAATAGTTGAATGCGATCTGATGCGATCCGGTACTCGATGAATCGATCTCTTGGATGCCGTATTGCTGCGTCGCGGTCTCCTGGTCGTCGAAACATGAGTTGCCCATGATGACGCACCTAACCGCGGTGCCGGCTAGGCTGATCCCGGCGCGCTCCGTCGCTAGCTCGTCCTGCCCATTGTTCCGGCAAATGTTCCCCTGGACCATGATGCCCTCATAGTCCTGGACCTTGATCCCCGCGAACCCGTTCGACGAGCAGATATTGCCGATCAACGTCCAGCCGTTAGACTTCACCTGAATGCCGTGCTGAGTGTTGCTGTGGCAGTTGTTGCCGATGAGCTGGTTGCCCGTGCAGTCATCGCTCTCATGCGTCTCGATGCCGTTCAACGCGTTGTCGTGGCAGATGTTGTCCGCAATCACCAGCCGCTGCGACGCATTGGTAATGCTGATCCCGTCGTCGGTCGAGTCGAAACACTCGTTCCCCCGAATCACGCCGTCTTTGGAGTAGTCGGGATGGATGCAGGGCGCACCGTTGGAAATCACGTTGTTTTCGACCACGAAATGTCTACAGGAACCCAGGTAGATTCCATTTCTATCGGTACCTGCATCTGCGATGCGGCATCCCGAGACTCGGAAATGTTCACTTAGGAAAATGTTGAGCAGATCGTCGCTGCCGTTTTTGATGATGCAGTCCTCGATCACGAAATGGTCGCACTGGTCAACGAACACGACGCGCGCCGCATTCGACATGGCGTCGCCCTGGCCATCGAAGCAGATCCCGCGGACGCTCCAGCCGTCCACCTGCGACGGCGCAAATACGATGCCACCCGTCGTGCCCGACAACGCGCGCTTGATGACCGTGGACTCCGCACCTGCGCCGACCAGCGCAATATTCTCGCGAATCGTGAGCCCCGAGCCAAGCATATAGGTGCCGGGCGGGACCAGGACGATCCCCCCGTTGGGTAGCGAATTCATCGCGGCATTGAATGCGGAGAGATCATTGGTTGCACCGTCGCCCTTGGCCCCGAACGCACGCACGTCCACGACGGGAACACGCCCCGGAACGATCATGCCGCAAACGTCCTCATCGTCACGTTCGTCGGTGATGTCTGCGGCCTCGATCTCGGTCGCATTCGCTTCGACCAGCACTTGCGCCAGGCTAATCTCCCATGCTTCGGTATCGCGTGTGAGCGACGGCGGTGCAGGATTGGCGGCGGGCGTGCCTTGCTTCACCTGCACGGTGATGGTGCGAGCCGCCACCGCCGTATCCATCCGCACCACAATGCGGTCGATGCGCGGGTTCGTGGAGTCGGCGGCGGCGATTTCGAGCACTTCGGGCACGGAGTAGAGATTGTAATGGCGTCCTTGAATCCACGCGCTACCGAGGCCCACTTGCACGGCCATCGACGCGGGGCTTGTCGGCGAAACCGCGAGTTCGTCGCCATCGCCTGCGATTACGCCGTCGCGGCCAGTGAGCGATGCGAACACACGGGACCAGTCGGCAGCCGCGTACGGACGGTCGCCATTTTGGCTGTCGAAGAATGCGGATCTCTGTGCCATGTAAAGACCTCCAGAACGCGAAAAAGACGCCTTCCGGCGTCCTCAGATTGCCACTAACGAGCACTACTGCGTCACTCGGCGCTCTCGGCCTCCCATTCCGCCCGGTACGCCTCGATGTACGCACGCGCGGCCGCGGCGTCACCTAGTACCGTACCGTGCTGCTCCAACCATTCCACCTCGTCGTCGTTGAATAGACCCTCGACAAGCGCCGCCGACTGGTCGAGACTGTACCGCACAGCTCGATTGTATGGCGGGTAGTCGTAGTCCGTCCGGCCGAGTTGCACGGCCCGGCCGATGTCGTCGCCCGTGACGAGTGCATACAGGTGCCTCATGCCGCGAACCCTCCGATTCTCGCGAGCGCCTGGATTTCGGACTCCGACAACACACGCGACCACATAGCGATGTAGGCCATGTCGCCCGCAAACCAAGGATTGGATCCAGTGCCAGACCCCGCGCGTGGCCCACCGGCGGGGGCAGTATCCTCAAACGTGGTATCGTCCCCAAAATCGGGCGTGCCTGTCACGGCGACTTCAGATCCATCAACAAAGAGGTTAACGTCATCATTCGGGATGTCCACAGTAACGTGGATCATATGCACTCCGATGGATAGGCCGGAGTTTGACGCAACCGTCTGTGCATTGGGATTAGTTGCAGACCGCAGTACGACATTTAATTGTTCATTAGCATTCAGGCTCAAGTTAAACCGAGACATAGAACTTGATCCCGACTGAGACTCGTACCAGATCGTTTTGTTGTTCGATGTGTCGACAACCTCGACGATCGCCATGAATGTTACGGTGCTGAGCCCCCGCACGCTACACCCTGCCGCTGCGGTGATTACGTCGTTTATACCATCAAACCGGACCATTGCGTCCACGCGGTGACTCGGCCCGATGACCCCGAGCGTCGGCCCGTTGAAGGTGCCGATGCGGCCATTTCCGGAGGCGTCAGCGGCAGTAGTGCCCGAGAACTCCTGCAACGGCCAGCAGAAGCGCAGGTCGGACAAGCTGAGAATGTGCTGCAGGAGTTGAGGGCGTACGGCGGCATCCGTGTACGATTTGGCAAGCGCCAGCGTTACCGGGTCCATCACGCCACCCCCAGGCTGCGCCACGTCGAGCCATCCGAAACCGACACGTCGCCAGTGTCTATGCTCCAGTACGTCACACCGGGGTCAACAGCGTCCGCAGAGGGACGGTTGGCAGCGGGACCTCGGAGGTCCATTAAACTGCCCGTTAGTGTCACTTGTCCGAGCGCACGGTTCGCCCGGTCGGAAACATCGACCGTACCCGATAGTTGCATTTTCGCCGTACCATTGTCGAGCAGGCCTTTGAGGGCGGCTAGCGTCGTTTCCGTCGAGAAATCCTTGCTCTCAAAGGCAGTTTTGATCGCGTCCAAAGTGGCTTCGCGCGCCGCCTGCTGTATCGCCTGGTAGAACTGTAGCAGATTGATGTCCGCCATGCTCCACACCCCCTACCGTTCGATGACCGTAAACGACATCGTGCGATACTCATTGAGGCCCAGGATGCGGCCCTTGATCCACGATTCGGCGTCAATCCGTGCGATGACTGTGTTGCTTTCGTCGCCGAATTCGTCGACCCACCAGGTGCTATATCCCCACATGATGGTGTTGAGGAACAGTTCGATTTCCTGTACCTGTTCAATTGGTATCGGTCTTGTCGCGATGTCCCATGCTCGTTTAACAGCTATCGCATCTCGTCTTTCGACGCCGCCTGCTATCCTGCGGGTTTGCGCGATGTCGATCAACCGTTCTGCGTACTCGTATATGTCCGGTATCTCGAATCCACCGAACCGAGCGATCACGATGTGCACCGATCATCACACCCCATATTGGACGGACATCTCATGGCGCAATGCTTCCCTGACCGAGCGCCTGATAAGTCGGTCGAGATCGCTCTGACCGTATATGGGACCCTGGATGGAAACATGGACTGACGTTTGACCTGCCCGTCTGATAATCTGTTCGAGTCGATTTAGCGGAATCACCGCCTCGCGTCCTCGTTCGCCCACAAGCGCTACCGTTGGTTGCGTCACGATGCCCCCATCCGCTAGAGGCATGGGGACCGCGATTTGGCCTCGGACCAGTGCGGTTTTGAAAATGGCCGGCACGTTTCGGAGCGCCCCGAACTCTTCTCGGACGCGCTCCGTCGCATCAGCCAGCAGCCCCATTTCTTCGAGGAGCTCGTACAGGGGCGTGGACCGAGTTTTGATCTCATCCATGATCTCCCGAATTCCCCGCATCTCCTCGGGCGAAATGTCGATGTCGACGAGGGCCTCACGGATCATGTCGCCAAGTTGCTCGAATAGCGGGGCCATCGCCGCCGACTCCAGGAACGCCGTCACGAACGCGCTACGCACCCGACTCGTCAGGGCGCCTTCCATGTCCCGCGCGAAATCCTCCGCCGTGCTCGCCGAGAACGCTGCGGCGACGGCACTCTGTAGGCCCCTGGTCGTGATGCCGAGGAGTTCTCGGATACGATTCTCCAGTTGCTCTCCGGCGCCGGACTGGAACGCCTCAATTTCCGCCTCGATCTGCGCGAGCTGCGCTTTGAGCGAATTGAGTTGCGCCCGTTGATGTGCGCCACCGAACCGCTCGATGTTCTCGATTTGTTCGATCAACGCGTTTCGGGCCGCGATGAGGTCGGCGATCATCGACTCGGGGTCCGCTGTGACGAGTTCGTGAAACTGCGCGTTGGCGAGCGTGCGGCTCCATGCCTGAGACGCCTGTTCGAGGGCCTGCGCCACCTGCTCCAACATCTGCCCCGTCCGATTCATGCCGGAGAGTGCCTGGAACAGGAGGTCGATGCCGACCGTGAGGGCCGACGTCATGAACCCACTCGCGTTGAATCCGAACGATCCGGTCAGGCCAGGTCCCGCCGTGAACGTAATCGACTGCGCGAGAACGCGCCCGAGCGGACCGAGGTTTCGACCAAATGCCTCGATCCCCGCGCGCACCACGGATTCTGTCTGCGTCAGCGCCGCCTGCTCCATCCGCAGGATTTTGACCTGCCAGATGAGTTCCTCCATCTCTGGCGTGATCGCATCCGTGACGGCGAACATTTCCCGGATCGACTGCGTGAGCACGTCGATTTGGTATGAGAGCGGGTCGAACCCGATGCCGGTCAGTTGCCGCTCCAACTCCATGCCGATGCCGAGCGCCCGTCCCCTTTCGGCCCGGATTTCGTCTAGACGCGATGGGGCGGTTTCGAGCGATTCGACCAGTCGATCAATCGCCCGCGTAAGTTCGTTGTAGAGGCGTAGTTGCTCGTTGTTCGCGTAGTATAGACCGCCGCTTGCCTGGGTGAGTTCGATCAGCTGCATCCGCAGCCGATGCAATGCGGCCAGTGCGTCCTCCATCGGGATGAGGCCCGCATCCACGCGCAGTTCCAACCTGCGGAGTTCGTTTTCGAGAGCCTGCTCCGCCACCAGAGGTCGTGGCATCTGCCGCGGCAATGTCTCCCGGGAAATGGCCTGCGGCAGGCTCGCCATGATCTCGTCGTGCACGTTTTTCACGTTTTGGAGCGTGGTTAGCCACGTCAGCGTACCGTCGTTGAGTTTCTCGGTCCGCCTGACGAGGTCCGCCGCACGGTCCGCTAGCGTTTCGAGCGGGACAATGCCGAGATCGAACTGGCTGCGGATCAGTCGTGCCAGATGATTGATGGCCTCGAACGGCTCGGCATACCTGCCTAGCCGGAGTTGTTCCGCAGCCACGGTGAGTTCGGCACGGAGGCGTCCTGCTTCCACCTCCGCCATAGCCAGAGCGAATGTGAGTTCGTCGACCTCTTCAGGCAGGAGTTTCCCGTCGTCGAGGACGTCCCGTGTCAACCTCGCGATCTCTTCGCGAGCCCGGATCTCCGCTTCGAGGCTCCTCACACGCTCCTGCGCTGCATCGCGTAACCACTGCTCTTGGTCGACCGCCGCGCCGATTCGGTTCTGGACCTCCGCCATGCCTGCGAGGAATAGGTCGAGTTCCCGATTGACGTCTCGGACACGTTCCTCCCAGCGTCGAAACGCCGCCGACGATTCGGCTGAGGTATCCGTGATCTCGACATTCAGACTCTCGAGGAACGCCTTCTGCTGTTCCTCAAGACGCTCGAGTTCGCTCCTCCTCGCCACAAGCGCATCGCGTAGCGCCCGGAGGTCCTCCAACTGATCGAGTAACCCGCCTTGGCCCTCCGGTGCCGCCTCGAACGTGATGCGAGGCCCTCCGATTACGGGCGTTGTGAGTTGCTCGCGGAGTTCCGCTATCCGGGCCTCGGTCTCGGCGATTTGGGCATTCACCCGCTCCAGTTCCCGGTCGATGTCGCCCACCGTGGCGAACTGCGAGAGGTCCTGACGGAGATTCCGAGCCTGCATCGAGGCGAGGCTCAACCCCACGGTCAACGACACGACCGCGCTTGCGACGAGTGCGATCCATCCGGCGGGACCGGCCGCCAGGCGCAGCGTGGTCGAGAGTGCTTGCCATGCTCGAACCGCCGCCCACGTGCCGGTCGTCAACGCCGCCATAGACCCCACGGCGCCGACAGTGCCAACACCGATCGTCCCGATGAGCGATCTCGTCTCGGTGCCCAGGTTCGCAACGGATGCACTTGCCTGGGAGATCAATTGCACCATTGGCCGCAGGGTCGGGATGAATTCCGCCACAATGCTGCGCGTGGCGCCGGCGAGTTGGGCGCGCATGACATCGAGTTCGCTCGCGAAATCAGCGAGTGCGGCGATGGTTTCCCGGTCGGTCACGATGCCAAGGCGCCGTGCCTCCTGCATTGCCTCGCGGATTCCGGCTGCCCCTTGCGATAGCATCGGCACCAACTGGCGACCTGCGTCACCGAGAAGCTGCATGGCGGCGGCAGACCGTTGCGCCTCCGTCGGAAGGCGGGAAATACGCTCGGCAACGAGGAGAAATAGACCCTCGATGTCATGCAGACCAGCGGCCACCTCATCTTGCGAGATGCCCAGCATTTGGAAGGTCTGCAGGAAGCTCATGTTGCCCTGCGCCGCCTCAGCGGAACGCCTGACGAACGCACGAAGGCTCGTCTGGAGCAGGCCCAAATCGGCGTTAAACCGCATAGCGGCGTGCGAGAGCGCCTGCACGCTCTCTACCGCGAGGCCCGTCTGCCCGGCAATCGCCTGCATCTGGTCTGCGTACCGTCCCCCGGCGATGGCGGCGGCGGTGATCGACCCGGCGATGGCCGCAAAAGCTGCGGAACTCTTTTTCGCAAGGTCGCTCATTCGACGTTCTGCGTCTTCGAGCGACTTTTTGAACTTCGCGTCGTCAAGCTTCAAAAGGGCGTAAAGTTCGCCCACTTGCAGCGCCACACGATCACCCCGCCTTCTTGGTCACAAGTCCACGCAAGTACATCGTCGCCTCTTGGGGATCGGTAATCTTGCGCGTCTCGCCGCCTCCTTTGTCGCTCTTGTGCCGCCGATACGCAATCGCATTGGCATAAGCGCTCTGCGGCGAAAGGCCGCGTACCAACGCCAAAAAGCGCCGCCAGGAGAATGTGTCATCCCGCAGCGCTTCGCGTAGGTCAATACGGTATTCACGCAGGAAATCAGCTTCAATTAGCGGCCAGTCTTCGAGGATCGACCTTGTTTCTTCGGCGTCTCCCCCGTCGCGGGGGCCTCTCCGTTTCCCTTCTCTTGGTCGCCGTCCTCAGCAGAGGGCAGGTACATGCCGATGATATGGGTAAAAATCTGCACGATCTGCACAGCCTCGATGCCTCGGTCGAGCCACTGCTCCACGCGATCAGTGCCGACGAACAGCTTGAGGTCGTCGATGTAGGTTTCCAGCTGCTCGCCAAGACCGCGACCATCATCCTCTTGATAGCGCATCGCCTTGAGCATGATGCGCGCCGGGAGCGTGGTCGGAAGATCGATGACTTCACCAAAGACTTTGATCTGCTTAGGTTCTACTTCTTCTGGTTTAGTCTCTTCCCAAAACGCGTCAAAGTCGACAAACTTCGCCACAGTTCCACCTCCGTTAAGTGTGAAAAGGGCGAGGCTTTCGCCCCGCCCCGTCTTACTCGCCGCCGCTTACTGGCGTGATGTCGCCGCTCACCGTGATGGTGACGCT
>Ga0207864_1000747_pt1 | contig 41455 bp, 30 predicted proteins | sample HigsolmetaAR202D_FD_184834 | JGI IMG/M metagenome (GOLD analysis project Ga0207864, IMG submission 184834) | Ionic liquid and high solid enriched microbial communities from the Joint BioEnergy Institute, USA - AR20-2-D (SPAdes) (version 2) ...
ATGTTCCAGGCGAGCCGATCACCCGGCCGGAACCGGCGTGCCCGACGGCCGCACCTGCCGCTGCCCCTGAGCGGCAAGGCCGGGGAGCCAGCCACGCCCGGATTCCGGAACCCGCGGCAGGACGACCACTCCACAACAAACCCGAGTGCCTGACGCCGAGTGACGAGTGCCTAACTCCCTCACCCCACCACGAAGTTCACCATCCGCCCCGGCACCACGATCACCTTCTTGATCGTCTTGCCCGCGATGAGTTCCTGCACCTTCGCGTCCGCCATCGCCGCGGCCTCGGTCGTCTTGGCGTCCGCCCCCGCCGGCACCATGATCTTGCTCCGCACCTTCCCCATCACCTGGATGGGGATCTCCACCGCGTCGTCGGCCGCGAGCCGCTCGTCCGCCACCGGGAACGGCGCGTCGATGATCGACGCCTCGTGCCCCAGACGAGACCACAGTTCCTCCGCGATGTGCGGCGCGAACGGCGCCAGCATCAGCACCATCGGCTCCGCCGCCGCCCGCGGCACGCCGCCCGCCGCGGCCGCCACCTTCGCCAGGTGGTTGTTCAACTCGATCAGCTTCGCGATCGCCGTGTTCAGGCTCAGCGCCTCGATGTCCTTCCGCACCCCCGCGATCGTCTTGTGCACCAGCCGCAACGTCCCCTCGTCCGGCGCGCCGTCCGTCACCGTCAGCCGCCCCGTGTTCTCGTCAACGAAGTTCCGCCACACCCGCTGCAGGAACCGGAACGGCCCGACGATGTCCCGCGTGTTCCACGGCTTGCTCGCCTCCAGCGGGCCCATGTACATCTCGTACAGCCGGAACGTGTCCGCCCCGTACTCCGCGATCACGTCGTCGGGGTTGACGACGTTCTTGAGCGACTTGCTCATCTTCGCCGTCACCTGCGTCAGCGGCCGCCCCGTCGCCTTCTCGATGAACTTCCCGTCGCCGACCTCCTCGACCTCGTCCGTCGGCACGAGCGACTTGTCCTCCCGCTGGTAGGAGTACGCCGTGATCAGCCCCTGGTGGAACAACTTCTTGAACGGCTCCACCGTGTGAACGTGCCCCAGGTCGTACAGGACCTTGTGCCAGAACCGCGCGTACAGCAGGTGCAGCACCGCGTGCTCCGCGCCGCCGACGTACAGGTCCACCCCGTCCTTCCCCATCCAGTACCGCTCCGCCTCCTCCCCGACGAACCTCGCGCCGTTCCCGGGGTCGCAGAACCGCAGGTAGTACCAGCAGCTCCCCGCCCAGTTCGGCATCGTGTTCGTCTCGCGCACCACTGGCGTCTCGGGGCGCAGCAGGTCCGGGCTCACCCCCGCCTCGCCCGCCGTCGTCCGCACCCACTGCGTCGCCTTCCCCAGCAGCGGCATCGGGTCCGCCGACTCCGGCGGCACGAAGTCCGCCATCTCCGGCAGCAGCACCGGCAGCGCCTCCTCGCTCACGGGGTAGTGGTTCCCCTGCTCGTCCCACACGATCGGGAACGGCTCCCCCCAGTACCGCTGCCGGCTGAACAGCCAGTCCCGCAGGCGGTAGTTGACCTTGCGCCGCCCGATCCCCGACCGCTCCAGCCACTCGACCACCGCCCCCTTCGCCTCCTCCGTCCCCATCCAGTCCAGCGAGATCCCCTCGTTGGTCGAGTTCACCGCCACCCCCGGCGCGGTCATCGCCCGGCCCTGCCTCGCGTAGAACTCCCCGCCCTCGAACATCCGCCGCAGGTCGTCGAACGTCCGCAGCCCCATCCCCTCGAACGTCGCCTTCCACTCCCCGCTGATGCTCCCCCGCATGTCCGGGATGCCGCCCTCTTGCCCTTCCTTCGGCAGCGGCGCCTCGCGGCGGTTCCGCGCCGCCTCCAGCACCGCCTGGAAGATCTCCGGCTTCGCATCCACCGTCGTCGCCAGCCCCAGGAAGTCCGCCAGCGCGTCGCGCCACGCGTCCCCGCGGCGCTCCTCCTCGCTGGCGTGCCGCGCGAAGTACGCCATCGCGGCGTCCGTCCGCGTGTACACCACGTCGCGGATCGGCAGCCCCATCGCGGTCGCGAACGCGAAGTCGCGCTCGTCGTGCGCCGGCACCGCCATGATCGCCCCGTGCCCGTACCCCATCAGCACGTAGTCCGCCACCCACACCGGGATCCGCTGCCCCGTCGCCGGGTTCACCGCGAAGATCCCCAGCGGCACCCCCGTCTTCTCCTTCTCCGCCCCGCCCGCCGCGGCCAGGCGGTCCACGTCCGCCTTGTTCACCGCCTTCGCCACGTAGTCCCGCACCGCCGCGACGTCCGTCGCCGGCGACGGGTTCTCCAGCACGCGCCGCACCAGCGGGTGCTCCGGCGCCACCACCATGTACGTCGCGCCGAAGATCGTGTCCGGCCGCGTCGTGAACACCCGGATGAACCCGTCCTCCGACCCGGCGATCGGGAAGTCGATCTCCGCCCCCTCGCTCCGCCCGATCCACTCCGCCTGCATCACCCGCGTGGACTCCGGCCAGTCCACCAGCGCCAGGTCGTCCAGCAGCCGCTGCGCGTACGCCGTGATCCGCAGCATCCACTGCCGCAGCGGCCGCCGGTACACCGGGTGCCCCCCGCGCTCGCTCTTGCCGTCGATCACCTCCTCGTTGGCCAGCACCGTCCCCAGCTTCGGGCACCAGTTGACCGTCACCTCATCGACGTACGCCAGCCGCTGGTTGTCGATGAATCGCCGCTGCTCCTCGGCGCTCAGCTCGTGCCACCGCCGCGTCCCCACCGGGTCCCCCCCGCCGATGACCGACAGCGGCTTGCTCACCCCCTCGCGCACCAGTTCCCCGCTGGGACCGACCCGCGCGCTCCCCCCCTCCAGCTCCTGGATCAGCTCCCCGATCGGGCGCGCACGCCCCCGCCCCCCGCCCCGCCCCTCCGCCTCCGGGTCGTACCACGCGTTGTACAACTGGAGGAAGATCCACTGCGTCCACTTGTAATACGCCGGATCGATCGTCGCGATCTCGCGCGACCAGTCGTAACTGAACCCGAAGCGCTTCAACTGCTGCCGGAACTTCTCGATCGCCTCGCGCGTCGTCACCGACGGATGGATGTTCGTCTGGATCGCGTACTGCTCCGCCGGCAGCCCGAAGGCGTCCCACCCCATCGGGTGCAGCACCCGCGCACCGTTCATCCGCTTGTACCGCGAGATGATGTCCGTCGCCGTGTACCCCTCCGGGTGCCCGACGTGCAGCCCCGCCCCCGACGGGTACGGGAACATGTCCAGGCAGTAGAACTTCTCCCGCGAGGCGTCGAACCCCACCTCCCCGGGGTTGGGCACGCGGAACGTCCCCTCCCGCTCCCACCGCGCCTGCCAGCGCAGCTCGAGTTCGTTGGCCATCTCCGCCGTGTAGCGGTGGGGAGGAATGTCCGAAGCGTCTGTCCGGGGCGGCTGGGCGTTGGTTGACATAGCCCCGCACTTTAGGTGCCCACCACGCCCACCGACCCGCCTCCCCGCCGGCCGCCCCATCCGACGATCCGGCTCTTCCTGAACCCGGTCCCCTCTCTGCGACGTCCGGGCCTCGGCCGCGGATCGTCGTCCCCGAGCGGCCGCGACGCTACAGGTTCGGCGCGGCGCTCTTCTTCCCGCTCAGGCTCGCCAGGTACTTCTTCGCCTCCCCCACGAGGTAGAACGACCCCGTCACACAGATGATGTCCCCTCGACCCACCGCCCTGGCCGCGATCCGCAGCGCCTCCGGCAGGTCCTTGGCCACCTGGCTCATCTTGCCGGTCATCTCCACGAACCGGCGGTGCAGCTCGCGCGGGTCGGCCGCGCGGGAGTTGCCCGCCGTCCGCGTGAAGATCACCTTGTCCGCCCCCAGCGCGATCTGCGACAGCATCGCCCCCACGTCCTTGTCCTGGCAGCACCCGAAGACCACCACCATCGAGTCGTACGGCACGTGCGCCCCCACCGCCCGCATCAGGCACCGCACCGAGTCCTCGTTGTGCGCCCCGTCGAGGATCACCCGCGGCGAGGTCCACGCCAGCTCCAGCCGGCCCGGCAGCTCCGTCTTCTCCAGCCCGACCGTCACCTTCGCCTCGGGCGTGGAGAACCCGCGCTCCGCCAGCTTGTCCAGGATCGCCAGCGCCAGCCCGCAGTTGTGCGCCTGGTGCTCCCCCCGCAGCGGCACCCGCAGGTGCTCGAACGTGTTCCGCGGCGTCTGCAGGCACACCCGCGCGTGCGGCCCGTACCCCGGCGAGTTCTCGAACCGCACCGAGAAGTCGATCTCCTGCCCCACCACCTGCAGCGTGCACCCCACCCGCTCGGCGACCTCCCGCATCGCCTCCACCACCCCCGGCTTCTGCTGCACCGTCACCGCCGGCACGCCGGGCTTGAAGATCCCCGCCTTCTCCCGCGCGATCGCCTCCAGCGTGTCCCCCAGGATCTGCGTGTGGTCCAGGCTGATCGACGACACCGCCGCGACCTCCGGCCGGATCACGTTCGTCGAGTCCAGCCGGCCCCCCAGCCCCACCTCCACCACCGCGATGTCCACCGCCTGCTCCGCGAAGTGCAGCAGCGCCACCGCCGTGAGCAGTTCGAAGAACGTCGCCGGCCCGTGCTCCCCCTCCACCGCCGCGGCCGCCTCACCCGCCCGCCCCACCAGCCGGGTGAAGTCCGCGTGCGGGATCATCTTCCGGTTGATCCGCACCCGCTCGCGGATGTCCACCAGGTGCGGGCTGGTGTACACGCCCACCGTGTACCCGCACGCCTCCAGGCACGAGGCGGTCATCTCGCACGTGCTCCCCTTCCCCTTCGTCCCCGCGACGTGCACGAACCGGACCGCCTGGTGCGGATTGCCCAACTGCTCCATGATCGCGTGCATCCGCTCCAGCTTGAGCTGGTCCGCCACCGCCCGCGTCTGGCGCGTCCGTTCCAGGTCCACCCGGTCGTACAGGAACCGCAGCGCCGCGGCGTACGTCGCCGGAACGCCGGCCTCCTGGCCCGCCGCAGCCACCTCGACCACCGGGGGCAAGGGCCGCTTCGTGCGACGCGGCACGGGCGCAAACTTCTCGGTCATGGTCTTCACCTGAATCACGCGGGCACGCGACCGGGGTCCGTGGGCGGCTCCCCGGGCTCTCCGCATCCGTGTGCCATTTGCTCGACTTCCGCCGGCCTGCCCCGGCCGCGCCCCCCGCGTGCGTCCGCGGCGGCGCCGGAGCCTGGACCGACCTCTGGAATATACGCGACGTGTCAAGCCCCAGTGCACGCCCGGTCAAAAAACACTCCCCGGCGAGCACGAAAACCAGCCAGAGGCCCCTCCCCAGGGGGGTCCGCCGCCAGTTTGCCGGACCAGATCCGGGCCGGACGGCTGCCCGACCGAGGGCGACCTCTTGTTCCGGACGTTGCTTCCCATCCCATGTGCCCCCGGCGGCATTCGTCCAACTGCATAAACGTTACGGGGCTCTCTCGCCTAACTCGCCGTAGGCGGGCTGAAGCGAGCCCTGAGCTTTCGACAGATCCGGGACCACCGCTGACGCAATGCGGACTCGCTGAGGCACAGCGCCTGCGCGATCTCCTTGTTGGGGAGATCGCGGAGCTTCAGGAGCATCAGGCTGCGTTCGCGGTCGCACTCCAGCGACTTCAGCACCTCATGCAGCCGCTCCGCTGCGTCATCCCCGTTCCCGGTGAGGCCCGCACGTACCGCAAAGCTTTGAGGATCCGCGCTGGACACCGTTGCAGAACCGCTGTGAGCCCTCCCACGGTCGTGGCCGGCCATAAGCCGTTTGCGAACCAGATTGTCCGCGATAGTCAAAACGTACGCCCAGAACTCGCGCTCGGATTCCGTCCGAAGAATGCCGCGGAGCATGGCCAGATCAACGCGGTGGAGCACCGAACTCGTAACATCGTCCGGATCGACTCCTTGCTCGCCCGCGGCCCTGAGTTTCCCCAGCACGCGCCGCCGGATCGCGGCGCGATTCTGCAGGAGATAACGAGCGATATCGTCGCGCGTCGCCTGAGCCGGGCCAAAGAGTTTCGGCGGGGGAGGGGAGGGGGGCGGACCAGCCAGGCCCCTATCGAGACTTCCGTTCACAATTATCTCCCAAGTCGGTCACACGGTTGCTCCAGAAGGGTACAGAGAATAGAGGCGCCTCGATGCGCCAAGCCTTGCTCGCCCACGATTGTTGATGCTGGACGTTCGTGCCACGGCAGCACCCTGCCGCCGAGCTCACATTCACACAGAGTCCCGCTGCGGCCGCCGAGATGGGGGAGCCCGTGCTGCTCCAACCTTGGGTGGCTCACGTTCTCTGACATGCGCGGCCCGCGGTTCCCACGCAATTGGCTTCAGGAAGCCTTGATTGTCCCAAGAGCCCTCGAAGAGAACCTCGATGCCCGCTCCCATCACGTCGACCACACTTGACTCTGTCTGATGGCGAGTGTTTCTCCATTCAGAACGGAGTCACGCAAGAAAGGAACTGTCATCGTGGCCCGATCAGAACGTCAATTCCGCAGATCAACTCTACTTTGGCTTTCGCAAGGGGCTCGCACGGTCCTGGCCGGCATCCTCGCGATCACCGCTTGCGTGCTCGTCGCCGCCTGCACATACACAGACCCGGCCGGCGGAGAATGGGAACTGAACCCGCGCGCCCCTGTCCAGGATCAGCCGCACGGGCCGCCTGTCATGTGCTGGGATGACGACGACGGCAACCGGTGGTGCCATGACGGCACTTGGGTCTGGTGCGAAAAGGGACCGAAGAGGGGCCTGATGTACCGACAATGGCCCGCGCCGCAGAATGGCGCCCCGGAGGCTCCAAGTGGTCCGGCCCCAACGCTTCCACCGCTCTCCGGCACGACCTCGGGCTATCTTGCGGCATTCGGACTCCTGGGCATCGAGCCCGGCGATGCCATCGAGTTTAAGAACATGCAGTTCACCATCAGTAATGACTCGCCTGCTGGCTTCATCGATGTGCCCTTCATTCCTTGGGCCTCGAACTTGTTTATCCCCGATCCGGCGACCTCACCGGGCCTGAGCATGGGGATGAGGTTCGTGGGGGATTCGGATCCCTCCACACAAGACTTCGTGGCCATTCGCCTGCAGGGCTCGTTCGAAGCTGTTGGCCGTGCCTTGTTGGACATGGGCCTAACTCGTATTGAGGGAACAGCGGACAGCACTGGCGACTATGTCGTCGAGATCAGTGCGACCGAGTACGTGCTGCACCTGACCTACAGTGGAACCACTCAGGTCATCGACCTGCGGTAGCGGTTGTCGGCATTGCGTTTCGACACAGCCGCCGGGATCGGAGAAGCCGATCCCGGCGGCTGTCTTCGATAGAGCACATCCGCTTCGCACCACCGGCTGGCAGATAAATCGCGGCAACGCTCGAAACGGCGGTCGAGCGGGCATCATCCGACTTAGTCGTGTCGAGTACGATCAATGCTCGTGATGTCGCGTCACCGAGGGCTTCGTTCAGATGATGTATTCGAAAGTGATTGGACCGGCTTTGGCAGTGCTCATCGCCCTCGCCGGCTGCTCCTCCCGAAGCGGGTTGACCGCTGCGCCCGCGTCCGATCTTACGGGGGCGATGATGGACATTCCCGTTGTTCGCATCGCTGCATCCCCCGGCCCCGCGACGGCTGTGCTGTTGGGCCAGAATCTTTGGATCACCGCCAAGCACGCGCTCGCGTCTGAGGAGACGATGATCGAGATCGAGGGACAACGCACTCCGATCCGCCTGCTCGCCGCCGGCCAAGGCGGTGACATCGATTCGGATTGGGTCGTTTTCGAGGCGGAAGCCCCGCCCGGGATTCAACTCTTGCGAGAGCTGCCCCCGGCGTGGCCGGTCCTGCGTGAAGGCGACGAGTTGATCCTCGTGGGGTTCCCGCACGGCGAGACCGCCACTCTCAACTCTGCGCGGCAGACCCGCCTCGAGGTGCTCAGAGGATGCCGCGTTCTGGATGCCTCCGAACCGGACGACCCGCTCGTGCGGCTGTCGGCCCCGTCGCGGCGGGCATATCACGGGATGAGCGGCGGCGCGGTCGTGCAGATCACGCCCGAAGGTTCGCCGCAGCTCATCGGGATCTATCTGGCGGTAACCGGGAAGCGCTTCGCGGGCCTGACCTGGGACACCGCCCATCTTGTTCGCCGGCTACCTACTCATTCAGAAGTCGGGCCCCTTGGCAGTGCCGCTCCGGCCGCTGACACGGCCGTCGATGGTCCGGCAGAAGGAGGGTCGGAAGCGGAGAGCGTGGCGGAGCCGGCAGTAGAAGGGGGGTGAGAGAAGGCGGCTCTGCGACGACGCCGCCCCGACCTCGGGGCGGGGGGCGATGGTGGAGTGCTTACAGCAGCTTCTGCTCCGCCAGCGCCTGCTGCACCGCCTTGACGGTCTCCCCCGTCGCCTCGGTCATCGGCAGCCGCAGCACGCCGGTGTCCCTGCCCATCAGTTTCATCGCCGCCTTGACGGGGATCGGGTTGGTCTCCAGGAACATCGCCCGGCTGAGCGCGTACAGCTCGCGGTGGATCGCCAGGGCCTCGTCCCAGCGGTTGTTCAGGAACGCGTCGCACAGCGCGGTCAGCCGCCCCGGCACGATGTTCCCGATCACGCTCACCACCCCCACAGCCCCGACGCTCGCGAACGGCAGCGTCATCGAGTCGTCCCCCGACAGCACCGCCATGTCCGGGCAGCGCATGACGATCTCGGTCACCGAGTCGGTGGACCCGGTCGCCTCCTTGCACGCGCGGATGTTGGGGTGCTTGCTCAGCCGCTCGATCGTCGCCGGCGTCAGGGCCACCCCCGTCCGCCCGGGGATGTTGTAGAGCATCACCGGCACGTCCGCGGCGTCGGCCACCGCCATGAAGTGGCGGTACATCCCCTCCTGCGTCGGCTTGTTGTAGTAGGGGTTGACGCTCAGGGTCGCGTCCACCCCGATCTGGGCCGCGAGCTTCTGCAGTTCGATCGCGTGCGCCGTGGAGTTCGACCCCGTCCCGGCGATGACCATCATCCCCTCGGCCCGCCCGCGCTCGACGCTGGCCCGCACGAGGTGCTCGTACTCGTGGTGGGTCAGCGTCGGGCTCTCGCCGGTGGTGCCGGCGACGACGATCCCCGTGATCCCGCCGCGGGCCTGGTCGGCGATGTTCCGCTCCAGGCGGCCGAAGTCGATCTCCGAGCCGTTGGGCGTGAAGGGGGTGACGATCGCGGTGAAGGCGCCGCGGAAGCGGCGGCTGGTGGCGTGCTGCTGCGTCATGCGTCCGTGTCTCCAAGCCCCCCGCCGGCTGCGCGGGCGCTCCTCGCCCGCGTCAGCCCGCCCCGCCTCCTCCGGGTCCGGCCCCACCATTCTTGGCCCGCCACACCGCGGTCTCCCCCTCGACCGGCTTGACCCACTGGAACATCCGGATGTCGTCCACGTACCGCCCCGGCCCGAAGCGGAACTCCTTGCGCCGCCGCCCCTCCTCGACGAACCCGAGCGCCCGGTACAGCCCGGTCGCCCGCTCGTTGGTCGCGAAGACGCCCAGGCGGACCTTCTCGATCGTCTCGTGCGCCGCCCCCCAGTCCAGCAGGGCCGTGATCAGCGCTCCGATCAGCGCTCCGCAGCGCTCGGCCACCAGGAACGGGAACGTCGGCGTGGCCGCGTCCTCCTCGATCCGCTCCCGCATCCGCTCCGGGTCGCCGTCGAACTCGTCGGGCTGGGTGACGCTGAACGCCCCTTCCTCCACCTCCCGGCGCCGGCACTCCACCAGAGCGGCGGTGTCGGCCGCGACCGCCGTGCGGATGATGATCCGCTCCCCGCCCTCGAGCACGACCTCCCGAGGCTCGATGCGTCCCACGGTTGACCTTTCTTCTCCGTTCTCCGTGCTTCGCGCGTTACACCCGCTTCCTCGAGAACGCGATGTAGTCCGTCACCGCCACCGTCCCCCCCCACTCGGCCACCAGGCGGGCGACCTGCCCGCGGTGGTAAGACGAGTGGTTCACCACGTGCGCCAGGATGTCCGCCACCAGCGACTCGTACCCCACGCCCTCCGTCGAGGTGTACCGCACCACCCGCCCCGTCTCCGCCTCGGTCAGCCGCTCCATGTACGCCCCCCAGGCGCGGTCCATCTCACCGGACGCCTCGATGACCCGCTCCAGGCTCCAGGCCGGGAACATCCCCTCGTCCATGCTCGGCGGTTCGGCGTGCCCCAGGCGCGACAGCCACATCCGCCGCGCCCATTGCACGTGCGCCCAGATCTGCAGCGCCTTCACGAGCGAAGGGGCCTGCGACGCCGCCCCTTCCTTCTCCACCGCCGAGGCCGCGGAGCGCAGCGACTCGTTCACCCGCGCGTTCGCCCACAGGTCGTACTCGAACATCCGCCTCGCTCGCGCCAACTCGCTCACGGTTCGTCTCTCCAAAGAGGTTTCACCACGGAGGGCGCGGAGATCACGGAGGGAGCACGGAGAGGAAGAAGGACAGTGTTTCAAGACAGGGGAGCCGTGCGCCTATCCGCAGCGCCTCAGCGCTCCCACGCCTTCGGCCTCTCCCTCTTTAAACCCAATCCCGCTGGATCAGAACATGCAACGAGAGCGTCAGGATCTTCCCCACCGCTCCGTGCCCCTCCGTGCCCTCCGTGGTGAAACTTCTTCCTTTCCTACCCAGGCAGCCGACCCGACCCCGGCCGGACCCCTGCGCGGGCGGCCTCCTCGATCAGCCGCTTCATGTCGCTCACCGCCGTCCGCAGCCCCGTGTACACCGCGCGGCTGACGATCGAGTGCCCGATGTGCAGTTCGGCGATCCCCGGCAGCGCGGCGATCGGCCCCACGTTGTGGTAGTTCAGCGCGTGCCCCGCGTTGAACCGCATCCCCCCGTCGCCCCCGCCGCGGGCCGAGCGGATCCGCCGCCCCGCGTCCGCGATCTTCTCCAGTTCCGCCGCCAGGTCCGCGGCCAGGAAATCTCCCCCCCGTCGCGCGAACGCCGCGGCGTACGGCCCCGTGTGCACCTCGCACATGTCGAACCCCGCCTCTGCGGCCGCTTCCACCTGCGCCGGCTCGGGGTCGATGAACGCCGACACCAGGATCTCCGCCTCGTGCAGCGCGGCGACGACGTCCTTCAGCCGCGACAGGTTCTTGACCACGTCCAGCCCCCCCTCCGTCGTCACTTCCATCCGCCCCTCCGGCACCAGGGCGCACTCGTGCGGCCCCCCCATCCCCCCCATCCCCGACCCGCTGGCCTTCAGCCTCCGGGCGATCCCCACCATCTCGTCCGTCGCGGCCATCTCCAGGTTCAGCCGCACCTTCAGCATCCCCGCCAGCCGCTCCACGTCCCGGTCGTTGATGTGACGCCGGTCCTCGCGCAGGTGGACGGTGATGATGTCCGCCCCCCCCATCTCCGCCTCGTGCGCCGCACGCACCGGGTCCGGCTCATCCGATCGCCGCGCCTGCCGGATGGTCGCCACATGATCGATGTTCACGCCGAGTAGCACCATGCGCCAAGTCTACGCCCGCACCTTCTCCCCCCATCGCCCGTTCCCAATTGCCTCTCCCCCCTCTTACCCTCCCCTGCCCCATGCGTTTCCTGCTCACCTCCATCGGCTCCTCCGGCGACATCAACCCCTTCATCGCCGTCGGGCGCGAACTTCGCGCCCGCGGCCACGAGGTCCTGTTCCTCACCAACCCCCACTTCCAGCCCCGCATCGAGGCCGCGGGCCTGCGCTTTCACCCCCTCGGCACAGAAGACGAGTACCTCCGCATTCTGCACAACACCCGCCTGGTCAACCCCATCCTCAGCCCGATGCACGTCGTCGGGCAGATCCTCGCCACGACCGTCGAACCCACCGTTCGCGCCCTTGAATCCCTCGCGGACGACTTCAAGCCCGACTGCATCCTCCGCCACCACATCAGTTACGGCGCCCGCTGGGTCGCCCGCGCCCGCGGCGTCCCATCGGCCACCGCCATCCTCACGCCGCTGTTCTGGTTCAGCCGGCACGACCCCGGCGTGTACCACCCCATCCCCCTCCCACATCATCCTCGCTGGCTCGGGCGCGGCACCATCACCTACGGCTCGCTCGCCTTCCGATTCCTGCTCGACCGGCCGATGAACCGCCTCGCCCGCCGCCTGGGCTACCCGGCCTCGCGCGACGCGCTCTTCGCCGAGAGTTTCGACGCCGACCTGACCCTGGGCCTCTGGTCCCCCCACTACCGCCCTCCGGCGCCGGACGACCCGGCCCACGGGCGCATCTGCGGCTTCGCCTTCTACGATCGGCACCCCACCGGCGAGCATCCCCCCGCGGAGATCGAGCGTTTTCTGGCCGAATCGCCGAACGACCCGCCGATCGTCTTCACCCTCGGCACCAGCGTCGTCCACCACGCCGGCCGGTTCTATCACCACGCGGCCGCGGCCGCCAGGATCCTCGGCCGTCGCGCCATCCTCCTCACCGGCAAGCCCGAGTACGCCCCGCCGCCGCACGCCCTTCCCCCCGGCGTCCGCGCCTTCACGTACGCTCCCTTCTCGACGCTCCTCCCGCACGCCGCGGCCACCGTCCATCACGGCGGGATCGGCACCACCGCGCAGGGCCTCCGCTCCGGCCGCCCCGCGGTGATCATCCCCTTCGCCAACGACGAGTTCGACAACGCGCTTCGCGCCCGAGCCCTGGGCGTCGCCGCGACGACGCGGCCCCACCTGCTCACCCCCCGCCGCCTCGCCCGCGCCCTCTCCCGCATCCTGGACAACCCGGGCGTCTCCGCCGCGGCGGCCGATCTCGGCGCGAAGATCGCCGCCGAGCACGGCGCCAAGACCGCCGCCGACGCCCTTGAGCGTCTGGCGGTGCGATAACGCTTCGTTCCTCGTGCTCCGAGCGCCGGGGCTGGGCGTCCGGGGGATGGCGAACCGGGCGCTTTCTCCGCTACTTCTTTTCGTTGTCCTCCGTCCGCGCATCCTCCGGCGGGTGATACCTCGGGCCATCGGGAAAGATCATGTTCTCCACCCACTTCAGGAGCGTCAGCGTCACCACCCCGCCGGCCGTCGTCAGCAGGGCCAGTTTGAACAGCCCCAGCCCGCAGGCGATCCCGATCGCGGCCGTGAGCCAGATCGCCGCGGCCGTGGTCATCCCCGTCACCGCCGTCCGCTGGTGCAGGATCACCCCCGCGCCGAGGAACCCGATCCCCCCGATGATCCCCTGCAGGACGCGCGACAGTTCCGCCCGCGCCACCCCCTCCGCGGCCAGTTGCACCAGCATCTCCCACCCCGCGATCACGAACGTCGCGGCCCCCAGGGAGACCAGCATCATCGTCCGCCTCCCCGCCGGCCGCCTCTTGCGCTCCCGGTCGAGCCCGATCAGCAGCCCCAGGGCCATCGCCGCGCCCAGACGCAGGGCCATCTCCTGCCCGCTCAGCGTCTCCACGGCGCATTCAATCGACGCCGGCGGGGCCGATCCATCCGCCCTCCTGAGCCCCCGCTTACCCGGAACGCGCCCGCCCGGCCGGGGGCGCCCCTGCCGCGGCCGCACCCCTCGCCCGCCCCGCATAGGCTTGACCTGCACTTATGCCACTTCCCCGCATCGCCATCGTCGGCCGCCCCAACGTCGGCAAGTCCTCCCTCATGAACATGCTCGCGAGGGAGAAGCGGTCGATCGTGGACCCCACGCCCGGCACGACGCGCGACCGCGTGACCGCGTTGGTCACGCTCGATCCGCCCGACGGCAAGGGCCGGCCGCGGACCGTCGAACTGACCGACACGGGCGGCTACGGGGCCTACGTGGCCGAGGGGCGGCGCTTCAACGAAGTCGGCGCGGACCTCGCGACGCTCACGGACGACATCGAGTTCCAGATCGGCCAGGCGGTCGCCTCCGCGGACCTGGTCCTCTTCGTGATCGACGCCCAGGCCGGGATCACCCCGCACGACGAGGAGATCGCCCGGCTGCTGCGCGAGCGCGTCCTGGGGGGCAAGGACCGTCCCAGCCTTCCCATTCAGGTCGTCGCCAACAAGGTGGACGGTCCGAAGTGGGAGGCCCACGCCTTCGAGGCCGCGGCGCTGGGGCTGGGCGAACCGCTGATGGTGTCGGCCAAGAACAACTACATGCGGCGGGACCTGATCGACCGGCTCTATGCGCTCGTCGAGGACCTGAACCTCCCCGAGGACGAGCCCGAGCCGAGCGCCGACATGCTCCTGGCGATCGTCGGCAAGCGCAACGCCGGCAAGAGCACGCTCGTCAACGCCCTGGCCGGGCAGCGGCGGGTCATCACCAGCGAGATCGCGGGCACCACGCGCGACGCGGTGGACGTCCGCTTCGAACTGGACGGCCGCGCGTTCGTCGCCATCGACACCGCTGGGCTGCGCCGCAAGAAGTCCTTCGCCGACCGCATCGAGTGGTTCGCCTTCGACCGGCTCGCCCGCTCCATCGAGCGGGCCGACGTCGTCCTGCTGATGATCGACGCCACCGAGCCGATCAGCCAGGTGGACCAGCAGCTGGGGCAGATGATCACCAAGGCGTACAAGCCCTGCGTGATCGTCGTGAACAAGTGGGACCTCGTCGAGGGGCAGCGCGGGCGCGACGGCCGCCCCATCACGCCCGACGCGTACGAGGACTACATCCGCAAGGAACTCAAGGGCCTCGCCTTCGCCCCCATCTCCTTCATCTCCGCCGCGGAGGGGACCAACCTCGGCCCCACCATCGACCTGGCCTTCCAGCTCCGCGAGCAGGCGCTGCAGCGCGTGACCACCGGCAAACTCAACCGCCTGGTCCGCTCCATCTTCGAGCATCGCGGCCCGCCGTCGAAACTGGGCACCTTCGCCAAGCTCTACTACGCCGCCCAGGTCGGCGTCGCCCCGCCGACGATCGGCCTGGTCGTCAACCGCCCCGAGCTCTTCGACCCCGCCTACGAGCGCTTCCTGATCAACCGCTTCCGCGAGGAACTCCCCTTCCCGGAGGTCCCGATCCGCCTGGTCATCAAGGGCCGCAAGCGCAAGGGCGGCAAGGAGGGCGAGCCGTTCGAAGACATCCGCGCCCTGGAGGAGGCGGCCGCCGAGGCCGGACGCGCCGCGGCCGCGCCCGCCATCGCCCCGGAGCCAGAGGAGCGCGAGTGGACCGAGGAGGAGGTCCGGGCGTTCTTCGACGAGGCGGAGGAGGACTGACCCGCCCCGCGACCGGAACCCGGCGTCGCCGGCGTCTCCCCGCCACGCCCCCAAAGACCGATAACGCTCGCCGCCTCTCCAACATCGCCTAACTTCGGGCCAGCCTCCACAACATCGTGGTCGATCGTCTCCCGCCTTGCGGCTCGCGGATCCGCGAGGTATGTTCCCACTCTCCGGTCATTTCCGCGGCAAGGTCGATGGTCCCTGTAGGGCCCATTGATCGCGTGGCTTCCTTGAGAGTGTGAGGCATGGACAGTTCCGGTTGGGCCAACTCCGAGCGGGACTTCCGCGGAGCCGGTCTTCGGGCAAGGCTCCGGGAGTTCGCCCGCGGCCGCGCGCTGGACGGGATGTGGCTGCGGGACGTCGCCACCCGGACCGACGCCGCGGCCACCACCCCGCGTGTGCAGCTCATGTACGCCCACCACGTCTTCCCCGACGAGGTGGACGCCTTCCGGCGGCAGATGCAGGGCCTTCAGCGGCAGTACCGGTTCATCCCGCTCTCGGAGGCGGTGCGGCGGGTGCATGAGGGTCGGGTGGACGGGGTGTACGCCAGTTTCAGCTTCGACGACGGGCTGGAGAGCCAGCTCACCGGGGCCCGGATTCTGGCGGAGCTCGGCATCAGGGCGTGCTTCTTCATCTGCCCCGGCGTGATCGGGGAGACCGACTACGCGAAACTCAAAGCGTGGTGCAACGGCTCGCTGCACCAGCCGGCGGCGAGGGTGCTGAACTGGGATCAAGTCGAGGAGCTGCTGCGGCTCGGGCACGAGGTCGGCAGCCACACGTACACGCACACCGACCTCGGCCGGCTGAGCACCGACCAGGCCGCGGAGGAACTTGGCCGGGCGCGCGAGGAGCTCGTGCGCCGGCTCGGACCCGACTGCGGGCGGCACTTCGCGTGGCCGTACGGCCTATTCTCGAACATGACCGCGCAGAACGCCGCGACGGCGTTCCGACTGGGGTACGAGTCGTGCATCAGCGCCATTCGCGGCGCGCACGGGGGCGAGGCGGCGGGGTCGGCGCGGCCCTGTCTGCGGCGTGACCTGGTCATGGCGTGCTGGCCGCGGCGGCACGTGCGGACGCTGCTGCTGCGCAACGCCCGGCGCATGTCGCCGGCGGGGGCGGCGTGGCCGGAGGGGTGGGCCCCGACGATCGAGGGCGCCGCCTGATGGTGCGGACGTTCATCCTTACCTCCTGCGAGCGTGGGATCGCCTCGCTCGCGCTGCCGGAGCTGGCGGCGACGCCGGGGGTCGAGGTCGTCGCGGTGGTGCGGTCGCGCGGCGAGTTGACGCCGCGGCAGCGCCGGCGGCGGCGGATCAAGACGCTCCGCAAGACCCTGGCCATCGGCCCGCTCGGGGCGATCAACGGGATCCGCATGCGGCGGTGGTACGGCGCCGATCTCGACCGTCTGCTGCGCCTGCCGACGATCGAGGAGGCGTGCGCCGAGCGCGGCGTTCCGCTGGTGAGCGTCCCGTCCGTCGGCCATCCGGAGACCGTCGCGGCGGTGTCGTCGCTGGGCGCCGACCTCGGGCTCTCGCTCGGCAACGGGTACATCGGGCCGAAGGTCTTCATGATCCCGCGGCTGGGGATGCTGAACATCCACCACGAGATCCTGCCGCGGTTCCGCGGGGCCCAGTCGGTGATCTGGCAGATCTACCACGGCTCGCGCGAGACGGGCTTCACGATCCACCGCATCGATCAGGGGATCGACACCGGGGCGGTCGTCTACCAGGAGACGGTGCCGATCACCTTCGCGCCGACGCTGGGCGAGACGGTGACGCGGACGCTGGCGGACGTCTTCGTTCGCAGCGTCAGGGCGCTCTGCCGCGTGGTGGCGGAGGCGGAGACGGTCATCCCGGCCGCGCGGGTCCAGAGCGGCGGCGAGCACTACACCACGCCGACGTTCCGGCAGTTCCTGCGGATGAAGCGCGAGCACGCCCGGCTCTGCCGCGACCTCGCCGGCTGAACCGGCCCGGCCCCCCGGCCGCGGCGGGCCCTTTACAATCCCCCGTGCTCATCCTCACCGTGATCCAGGGCCCGGACAAGGGCAAGAAGTTCGAACTGCCGGACAACGAGCCGCAGCTCATCGGTCGCTCGTCCGAGGCGCTGCCGCTGACCGACACCACCGTCAGCCGCCGCCACGCCGAGCTCACCCCCGACCCGACGCGCAACGCCTGGTACATCCGCGACCTCTCCAGCCAGAACGGCACGTGGGTCAACGGCGAGCGGATCACCAGCCGCGTCCGGCTCAAGCCCGGCGACCAGGTCCGCACCGGCTCGACGCTGTTCGTCTTCGGACGCTCGGAGCCGGACGACAGCATCGACGTCATCCGCATCGCCCGGCCGGAACTGATGGAGTCGTCCATCGAGGCCGCCCTGCCGAGCAACGAGGACTCGGTCGTCCTCGCCGAGCCCGAGCCGCGCTCGGCGGCGGTGCACCACCTCCGCGTCATCTACCAGCTCACCACGCTTCTGTCCCAGACGCTCGAGCGGGACGCCCTGCTCCGCGGCGTGATGGACCTGGTCTTCAACGAGTTCAAGCCCGAGCGCGGCTTCATCGTCCTCTCCGAGGGGATGCGCGGGCCGAGGCCGCAGCCCGCCGTCGTCAAGTACGCCTCGCCGCCGACCGGCAAGGACGACGCCAAGATCCACGTCTCCCGGACGATCCTGCAGGCCGCGATCCGCTCCGGCGAGGGGGTGCTCTCCACCAACGCCATGCACGACCCGCGCTTCACCGCCGGCGACAGCGTGCAGCGCCTCTCCATCCGCTCGGCGATCTGCGCCCCCATCCGCTTCCGCGACCACACGTACGGGGCGATCTACATCGACTCCACCATCGCCAACTACACCTTCACCACCGAGCAGCTCGCCCTGATGAACGCCATCGGCCAGCACACCGGCCTGGCGCTGGCCAACCTCGACCTGTACGCCGAGAAGATCCGCACCGAGCGCCTCGCCGCGATCGGGCAGACCGTCGCCAGCCTCTCCCACTCCATCAAGAACATCCTCCAGGGGCTCCGCGGCGGGGCGGACGTCGTCGAGATGGGGCTGAAGAAGGACGACCTGAAGGTCGCCCGCGGCGGGTGGGCCATCCTCAAGCGCAACCTCGACCGCATCATGGCCCTGACCCTCAACATGCTCGCCTACTCGCGGCAGCGCAAGCCCGAGCCCGAACTGGTCCGCGTCCCGGCGCTGGTCGAGGACTGCGCCCAGCTCCTGCAGGACCAGTGCGCCGCCAAGCAGGTCGCCCTCATCGTGGACGCCGACCACGACATGCCCCCCTTCGCGCTGGACCCCAGCCTCGTCCACCAGGCCCTGATGAACGTCATGGGCAACGCCGTCGAGGCCGTGGACGCCCGCACCGGCGTCGTCACCGTCCGCGTCTCCTACCACCCGCGTCCGGCCGCCCACGCCCTGCCCGCGCGCGAGACCGCCTCCCCCGCCGCGAGGCCCGGCCCGGAGGTTCACATCGCCGTCATCGACAACGGCCCCGGCATCCCCCAGGACCGTCAGCAGAAGATCTTCGAGCCCTTCTTCTCCACCAAGGGCCTCCGCGGCACCGGCCTGGGCCTGGCCGTCACGCAGCGCATCGTCGAGGAGCACGGCGGACGCATTCTCGTGGAATCCGCCGAGGGCAAGGGCGCGACCTTCACCATCGTCCTCCCCGCCGAGACGACCATCTCCATCGACCCCTCCGCCACGGCCGACACCCGCCACGGCGACCGCGACGCGATCTGACCCCCTCCCCCGCGGCACGTGCTTCCAGCCAGCCCGTGCTCTCTTTCTCTCCACCCTCCTTCTCGCCTCGACCGGCCCTACGCGCCGATTCAGGCGCCCCCGCGGGCGGCCGCACGCCGCCGACGGCGCTGACCAGCGCGGCCGCACTCACATGCCCGCCGCATCCACATCCCCCAGCGTGTCCTTCACGTAGAGTTCGCGCACGAGCACGATCGCCACGGCGGTCGCCGGCGCCGCGATGATCACGCCGATCGCCCCCAGCAGCACGCCCAGCACCAGTTGCACGGCGATCGTCAGCGCCGGCGGCAGGTGAACCGTCTGCTGCTGGATCATCGGCGTGATGACGTACCCCTCCAGCGTCTGCGCGACCACCACCAGCCCGATCACCCACAGGACCGTCTCCCCGCCGCGGGGCATCGCCACCAGCACCGCCGGGGCGGCCCCCACGTACGGCCCGAGGTTCGGCACGAAGTCCATCAGCCCCGCGAACACCCCAAGCGCCACCGCCCCCTCCAGCCCCAGGAGCCAGAGCCCCGTCGTCATCACCACCGCGACCGACGCCATCGCGATCCCCTGGCCGATGAGCCACCACCGGAGCGTGTCGTACAACTTGCGCAGCAGCAGCCGCGTCCGCTCCCGGCGCCTGGGGGCCACGAGGCTGACGATCCCCGACGTGTAGATCCGCGGCGACGCCGCCAGGTACACCCCCACCACGACGACGACCACCACCGAGACGAGCAGCCCGATCGTCCCCGCGAGCAGTCCCGTCGCGCGGTCGATCACCCGCCCCGGCTGCCGCAGCAGCGACTCGGTTTCGGGCGTGTTCTCCACCATCCACCGCCCCAGCGCCGTGCGCGACGCCCACTCCTCCAGTTCGTCCACTGACTTCGGCAGCACCTCGGTGATCAGCGAGACCTGCTCCACCGCCCCCGGCGCCGCCCACCACCCGCCGCCCGCCAGGAGCCCCACGATCGCCACCAGCACGATCGCCAGCGACCACCCGTGCCCCAGCCCCGTCAGCCGCTCGACCCCCTCCGACAGGGCCCGCAGCAGCACTCCCAGCAGCACCCCCGCGAACAGGAGCCCCAGCAGGCTCGCCCCGACCCACAGGAACATGAGCACCGCGAGCGCCGCCGCCGCGAGGCCCACGACGACCCCGGCGCGCTTGGCGAACTCCACCATCGGCATCCGCTCGATGGCCACGCGCGCCGGGATCTCGTCGCGCCGCGGGCTCCTCGCGTCCCGCTCCTCGCCCGGACGCCCCCCGCGCACCTCCGGCGGCGGTGCGGCCGGTTGAGGCTGGTCGGGTGGCGGCGAGCCGGGTGCAACCATGGGAGAAACGCCCCGCCGCGGCGGGATCTCGCTCGGAAGAGTTCGTCCCGCGCGTGGGCGACTCTAAAACCCATGCGCCGTCTTCGTATGAACCGGGGCTCAACCGGTATGCTGAGCGCGTGCCCCCGCGCCCCTATCGACGCCCCCGCATCCTCGGATTCGGCCCTGTTGGGTACGCGCTGCTGGTCCCCCTCGCCGCGCTGATCTGGGTCGCATGGACGGGGCATGACCTCCGACATGACCTTCTCCGGCTCATCACCGCCGCGCTGGGCCCCCGAGCGCTCTACGCGTTTGTCTCGAACTGGCTCACCGGGCACTTCTTCTCCCTGCACACGCCCCAGTTCGGGCTGACCACGCTCGCGGTCGCGCTGCTCGTCCTCCACTTCGCGCCGCGCCCGATCGGGGCGCTCCGCTACGGCGCCCTCGTCGCGTGGTCGCTCGTCGAGCCCGTGCTGATCTGGGTGCTGCCGCATCCGGCGTGGCTCTCCGGGCCGGCGTGGTCCGCCTCCCCCACCATGGCCATGGAGACCGCGGCCGGGTGTGGGTCGGCCCTGTGCCTCTGGTATGTGACCGGCTCGCGTGCCGTCGCCGTCGCCACCATCGGCGCCGTGCTCATCCTCTACCCGGCGGGGGCGACGTTCCTCGTTCGATCCATGCCGCCGAACGGATTGCTGGCCGTCCTGCTCTGGCACCTGGCCGTCGCCGCGATCCTTGCGTTCTGGGTCGTCCGTCAGTGGCGCAGCATCAAGCCGGACCACGCCTGCCAGTCGTGCGGCTACGACCTCCGCGGCCTGACCGCCCCGCGCTGCCCCGAGTGCGGCGCGTCCGTCCCCACGTCCTGATTGCGTTACGCTCCCTGCCGGCTCATCCCGCCCGCCGCGGCACGCCGCCGGCGCTCCTCCTCCGCCTGCTCGAGCAGTTCCCTGACCTCCTCGTCGGTCGTCTGCGCGAAGTCCTCGTACCACGCGCCGACGCTGAAGAAGTCCTCCGGCGTCGCGGCGCACACCACCTCGTCCACCTCTCTCCGCAGCAACTCGCACGTCTCCGCCGCGCCGACCGGCACCGCCACGATCACCCTCGCCGGGCCCATCTGCCGCACCGCCGCCGCGGCCGCCCGCATGGTTGATCCCGTGGCGAGCCCGTCGTCCACCAGCACCACCGTCCGCCCCCGCACCTCCGGCGGCGGGCGGCTGCCGCGGTACGCCCGTTCGCGCCGGCGCAGTTCCTCCACCTCGCGGCGGGTCTCCTCGTCGATCACCTCGGCCGGGATCCGCAGGCCGCGCACCACCGATGGGTTCAGCACCCGCACTCCTCCGCTGGCCACCGCCCCCATCGCCAGTTCCGGCTGCACCGGCACCCCCAGTTTCCGCACCATGAACACGTCCAGCGGCGCCCCCAGCGCCCGCGCCAGTTCAAACCCCACCGGCACGCCGCCGCGCGGCAGGGCGAGCACCACCACGTCGTCCCGCCCGCGCAGGCCCTCGAGCATCCGACCGAGCACCCGCCCCCCGTCTCGCCGATCGGCAAACAGCGCCTGCATGCCGCGCTCCGCTGCCCCTCGCTCAGCCTCCCCGGTTCAGACCCTATTCGTGGCGGAACTCCCACCCATGAAACCGGAGTGAGCCGTGCGTGCCGGGCGCAGCCGTGGAGGACGCCGCTGACGACCGAGCCCCTTCGCACCTGGATCTCGCGTCCACAGCCGGCCTGAGCCCATGCTTGCAAGGTCGCGCGAGGGTCCCATCATGTGCATCTGCACCGCCGCCACGGGCATGTGACTCTCCGTGATCGAACGTCGCAGCCACACCGATGCGTGATGACCCACCAACGAGCCCGCGCCGGCGACGCGCTCCCGGCGGGTCGCTCAGGGGCGCGATCGCTTCCCGCGGCGTTCACGCCTTCGTCCCCCTGCGCCCCTACCCTCCCCTGTCCCGCAACGTCTCGCCATGATGGACCACGACGCCAACGCGCAGCTCCGCAAGCGGCAGATCCGCGACGAGGTGCAGACCGTCCTCGCCGCGATCGATCCCGACGACGCCGCGGCCTACTCGGACCGCATCTGCCTCCACCTCCAGGAGTGGCCCCCGTACATCGCCGCCCGCGTGGTCATGCTCTACTCCCCCATCCCGACCGAGCCGGACATCCTCGACCTCGTCAGCGCGGCCGCGGCCTCCGGCAAGCGGCTCTGCGCCCCCCGCACCGACTGGCAGAGCCGCCGGCTCCGCCCGGCCATGGTGAACAACTGGGCCGGCGACCTCGTCGCCGCCCGTTACGGGGTCTTCGAGCCCCACCCCGACTGCGCCCCCGTCCCCATCGGGGAGATCGACGTCGTCATCGTCCCCGGCGTCGCCTTTGACCGCACCGGGCGCCGCCTCGGACGGGGCGGGGGCCTGTACGACCGCTTCCTCGCGGAACCGGAACTCCGCGCGGCGACGTGCGGAGTTTGCTTCGCCGCGGCCCTTTTGCCCGATCTTCCCTGTCAGCCCCACGACGCCCGCGTGCAGGCCGTCTGCACCGAGCAGGGGCTGATCCAGGCCGCCCCACCGGCCACCTAACTCGCGGCCGACCGGCCTGGCGCGCCCCACAGACGGCGCGCCCGCCGCGGACGCATCGCTTCCAAGGACGCCCCATGGCCCTCGCATCGCAGATGTCCCGTCACGACCGCACCTCCGTCCCGTGGGGGAGCGTCTCGCGTCGCCGCCGGCGCCGGCCGGTGCGGACGTTCCTGCTCCTCCTCATCGCCGGCGGCGCTGTGGGCGGCGCGGGGTGGGGCCTCCGGAACCTCGCCGCCGGCGAGCCCGCCGAGGCCGCGAGCCAGGAGACCGCATTTGCCGAGTCGGCGCCGGACCCGCTTGCGCTCGCACCGACGGCTCCCATCGCCCCCGCCAACGCTTCGCCCGCCGCCGGGAGCGTTCAGAGCGCCCCCCGCCAGCCGGACACGGCCCCGGTCGTTCTTGAGATGGGCCGCCCCGCCGCCAGCGCGGAGCCCGCGCGCGATCCCCTCGCCCGTCCGGCCGCCGAGACCGTTTCCGTGCCGGCCCCGGCGCCCGTGCCCCAGCGCGAGCCCTCGCCCGCCGCGTCCCCCACCACGGCCGCCCCCCTGCCACGGCAGACGACGACCGCGGCCGACCGTCTTCCCAGCGACATCGCCGCGATCGTGGCCGCGGCTGAACGCGCCCGCGCCGAGAACAAACTCGTCGAGGCCCGGACGCTGCTGAACCGCGCCCTGCTCGACCCCCGCACCTCCGAGGCCGATCGCGCCGCCCTTCGGCAGAGCATCGCCGACCTCAACGCCACGCTCGTCTTCTCCCCCACGGTCGTCAAGGGCGATCCGCTCACCGACACCTACACCGTCCGCCCCGGCGACTCGCTGGCCAAGATCACCGCCAACCTCGGCCTGGGCGTGGACTGGCGGCTGATCCAGCGGATCAACCGCATCTCCAACCCGAGCCGGATCAACGTCGGGCAGAGGCTCAAGATCGTCCGCGGCCCGTTCCACGCCGTCGTGGACAAGAGCGACTTCCGCATCGACCTCTACGCCGGCGAGCCCATCTCCGCCTCCGCCGCGGCCGCCCCCAGCCGGCCCAACGGCGCCGAGCCGGGGTGGATCTACATCTGCTCCTTCCGCGTCGGCCTCGGGGAGCACGGCACCACGCCGGTCGGCACCTTCATCGTGCGGCCGCGGAGCAAACTCATCAACCCCTTCTGGCGCAACCCCCGCACCGGCGAGGAGTTCGCCGCGGACGACCCCCGGAACCCCATCGGCGAGCACTGGCTGGGCCTCGAGGGCCTCGACGAGGCCACGCGCCAGTACGAGGGCTACGGCATCCACGGCACCATCGAGCCGGAGTCGATCGGGAAGGAGATGTCGATGGGGTGCGTCCGCCTGGCCGCGGAGGACGTCGCCCTCGTCTACGAGATGCTCGAAGAGGGCGTCAGCATCGTCCGGATCGTGCCCTGACCCCGTCGGCTTCCTCTCCCGTGGCACGGGCTCCGGGCCCCTGCCTCCCCACATCCCCTCTCTCCCGTTCTCCACAACTCCATGTGCCTGCGCGTCACGAGCCGCCGCAGCAGCACGTGCCGGAGCGGGTGATGTAGACCTCCGTCTTTCTCCACCGCAGAAGCCTCGCCCCTCGACGAGCGCGCCGACGCCCCCGCCCGCTCATCGTCTTCCGGCGAGAGTTTCCGGGCCAGAGGGATGCCCGCCGCCGCACGTTGCCGCGGCCCGCCGTCCGGGAGCGGGGGCGTCGGGATCGAGGTCGAAGGCATTGCCGCGGGAGCGTCCCACATCGCCGCAGCGCCCCCCGCGCACCACCCCGCCCATCCCCCTTCCGCCGCCCCCTCGCGCCCCTCGTAGGGCCCTTCTCCGCCCCCCATTTCACCCCCCTCGCGGACGGGCTTTTTCACCCCGGTCCGCCTATACTTACGGGTCGGCGAAATCGCCGTTTTTTCCCGAGTGTTTCGGGGTTTTGGGGGCCGCGGACGCCCGGGGTTTCCGGGCCGCGAGCCCCCGGCGGAGCACGGGCCGGAGCGCCCCGCAGAGCCACCCCGATGAGGCGCTCGCACCGGGGCACGATCCCCCCCGATCCCGACCGACCGGAGCGACCATCCGACCGACCGTCCCGACACCCACCGAGGTGACCACTTGTCCGAGACCGCCGCCACGCCAACGACCCCGACTTCCGCTCTTCCCGCTGAGGTTCCTGTGAACAACGGCCGCGCCTACGGCGAGGACCAGATCAAGGTCCTCGAGGGCCTGGAGGCGGTGCGCCTCCGCCCCGGCATGTACATCGGCGGCACCGGGATCGGCCCCCTGCACCACCTGGTCTACGAGGTGGTGGACAACTCCATCGACGAGGCCATGGCGGGCTTCGCCGACACCATCGCCGTGACGATCAACGCCGACGGCTCCTGCACCGTGGCGGACAACGGGCGCGGCATCCCCGTCGGCCCCAAGAAGCACGACAACCCGGCCTACGACGGCAAGCCGGCGGTCGAGATCGTCATGACCGTGCTGCACGCGGGCGGCAAGTTCGACAACGCCGGGGACGGCAACGGCCAGGGCGCCGGCGCGTACAAGGTCTCCGGCGGCCTCCACGGCGTGGGCGTCTCCTGCGTCAACGCGCTGAGCGAGTACCTCGAGGTGGAGGTCTACCGCGACGGCAAGATCCACCACATCGCCTTCCAGCGGGGCAAGACCGTCAAGCCGCTGACCGTCGTGGGGCCGATCACGGAGGCCAGCGGCATCAGGACGGGCACGAAGGTCACCTTCATGCCCGACGCGGAGATCTTCCCCGACACCACCTTCGACTACGCCACGCTCGCCAACCGCCTGCGCGAGCTGGCGTACCTCAACCCCGGGGTGAAGATCACCCTGCGCGACGAGCGCGTCGGCGCCGACGGCAAGGTGAAGTCCGAGACGTTCAAGGCCGAGCACGGCCTGCCGGAGTACGTCGCCCACCTCATGGCGGGCAAGACGGCCGTGAGCCCGCTGATCTTCTTCAAGCGGGAGGACGCCGCGGCCAGCCTCCAGTGCGAGGTCGCCTTCCAGTACCACGACGGCTACTCGGAGACGCTCCTCTCGTTCGCCAACAACATCAACAACAAGGACGGCGGGACCCACGCGCAGGGGTTCAAGGTCGCGCTGACCCGCGCCCTGAACACCTACGCGCGGAAGGCGGGCATCCTCAAGGACAACGACCCGGTCCCCACGGGCGAGGATCTGCGCGAGGGCCTGGTCGCGGTCGTGTCGGTCAAGCTCCCCCAGCCCGCGTTCAACAACCAGCCGAAGGAGAAGCTCCTCAACCCCGAGATCGAGTCCTTCGTCGGTCAGGTGGTCTCCGAGGGGCTGGACACGTGGCTGCTGGAGCACCCCGCCGAGGCGAAGCGCCTGTGCCAGAAGGGCCTCGTCGCCGCGCAGGCCCGCGAGGCCGCCCGCAAGGCCCGCGAGCTGACGCGGCGCAAGAGCGCCCTGGACTCCGGCTCCATGCCGCACAAGCTCCGCGACTGCAAGACCAAGGACGTGGAGCGCTCCGAGCTGTTCATCGTCGAGGGCGACTCGGCGGGCGGCTCGGCGACGCAGGGGCGCGACGTCGAGACGCAGGCGATCCTCCCCATCCGGGGCAAGCTCCTGAACGTCGAGAAGGCCCGCATCGACAAGGCCCTGGGCCACGAGGAGATCCGCACGCTCATCAGCGCGCTCAAGTGCGGCATCGGCGCCGACCTGGACATCTCCAAGCTCCGCTACGGCCGCATCATCATCATGACCGACGCGGACGTGGACGGCTCGCACATCCGCACGCTGCTGCTGACGTTCTTCTTCCGCCAGATGCCCGAGCTGATCCGGCGGGGGAAGGTCTACATCGCGCAGCCCCCGCTGTACCAGCTCACCTGGGGCTCCGGGCGCAACAAGCGCGTCCAGTACGTCACCAGCAACGCCGAACTGGACGAGATGCTCACGCAGATCGGCCTGGAGCGGGCCACGCTGATCGTGCGCGAGCCGTCGGCCCCCGCCGGCGAGCACGAGGGGTCCTTCTCCGCCGCGGCCAGGACCGGCGCCGTCCGGCGCATCGCGGGGCAAGACCTGGCGCGCCTGCTGCGTCTGCTCCGCCGCCTTGAAGAACTCGTGACCGTCTCCGAGCGCCGCGGCATCCGCTTCCCCGACCTGCTCGCATCCCGCGCCCAGGACCCGGAGGGCAAGGGCCGCCTGCCGACGCACCGCCTGGTCTGGACCGGCGGCGACGCCCTGGCCTGGTCCGAGGAGCAGGCCCGCGAGATCATCCAGGCCAGGGGCCTGTCGCTGGCCGAACTGGAGGCCAACGGCGACGTCCCGGTCGTCCCGCAGGCGGCGGACGGGTCCGCCGGCGCGGCGGCCGTTGATCCATCCTCCAACGGCCACGCCCCGGCGGGGGAGCGGCGGCCCATCGCGACCATGCGGGAGCTGCACGAGAACCGCGAGCTGGAGCGCCTCTTCCAGCAGCTCGAGGCCCTGGGGCTCAGCATCGACGACTATGCCCTGACGCAGGAGGAGTCCGTCACCGGCGAGAAGCTCCCCACCAAGTACGCGTGGGAGCTCACGGGCTCCCTCCCCGCCTCCGAGAGCGAGGCGGCCGAGGCCGGGGAAGAGGGCGAGGAGGTCGGCGAGGACCAGGCGGCCGAGGCGGCGAGCCGCGCCCCGGCCGCCAAGATCATCGAGGCCCCCAACCTCCCCGCCATCCTCCGCACCCTCCACGACGTCGGCCGGCGCGGTCTGGAGATCAAGCGCTTCAAGGGGCTGGGCGAGATGGACGCCGAGCAACTCTGGGAGACCACCATGGACGCCTCCCGCCGCGTCCTGTACCGCGTCTCCTGGGACGGCGCCGCCGAGGCGGACACGCTCTTCTCCATCCTCATGGGCGAGGCGGTGGAGGACCGGCGGCGGTTCATCGAGGAGCACGCCCTGGAGGTCAAGAACCTCGACGTCTGATCCCCGCCGCACGGGCTCCGGCCGGGAGGCCCTCCCGGCACGCAACCCCCTTCGGAACCTCCCGCGGCCGGCCCCCTTGGGCCGGCCGCGTCCGTTTTGCGCCCCCTGCCGTTCCGTCTGGAGCGTCTGTGCCGCCTGCGCCACCCAACTCCCCCCCTCCCGGAGCCGATGACCTCCCAATGCGACCCGGTTGTCGCGGCAGCCGCCTTGTGTGACGAGCGGCCGGGATGCCCCATCATGTCCGACAGATCCGTTTCCCCCAGCAACAGCAACGCCCCCCGCCGCGCGTACCTCCGTATGGGCCGCATCAACTCCCTCGGTCTGAGCAAGCGAGACCTCGACCGGCTCCTCGATGAGATCGACGGCCACGCACCCTCCGGCGCCGGCGGCGCCGTCGGCCGGCGCTTCATCCGCCGTCCTTTCCGGCAGGTCCGCCTGCCCATGCAGGTCCGCAAACCGGGGGACCAGGCCGTCACCTTCCCCGTCGCCTGCCGCAACATCTCGTGCACCGGGATCAGCGTCCTGCACTCCGCGTTCATTCACCCCGGAACCCCCTGCACCCTCGTGCTCCCCTCCGCGTGCGGCGACCCGGTCACCGTCACCGGCACGGTCGTCCGCTGCCAGCACCTGCGCGGCATGGTCCACGAGGTCGGCGTCGCGTTCGACAACCCCATCGATCTCCACAACGTGCTCGGCCTGGAGCGCGTCGGCGACTGGTTCAGCCTCGAGCGCATCGACCCCGGCGAACTGACCGGCACGCTTCTGTGCGTGGACGACTGCGCCGTGGACCGCCAACTCATCCGCTACCACCTCCAGGACACCTCCCTGCTCATCACCTCCGCCGAGGATTCGCTCACCGGCCTGGCCAAGGCTTCGACCGGGTTCGACATCATCCTCTGCGCCTACCACATGCCCGTCCTCGACGGCCCCTCCTTCGTCGAGCAGCTCCGCTCCCGCGGCATCACCACCCCCGTCATCCTCCTCGCCCACGACGCCGACGACGCCGCCTCCCAGCGCCTCTCGCACCTCTCCAACGTCGCCCTGCTCATCAAGCCTGTCCCCCGCGACCTGCTCCTGCGCGCCCTGGCCGAGTTCCTCATCGTCTCCCGCGGCCGCGACGGCCACGACGCCCATCGGAGTACGGGGCTCCCCACCGAGCCCATGGGCGAACTGATCGCCGCGTTCCTGCAGGACCTCCCCCGCCTGGGCGACTCCCTCAAGGCGGCCCGCGACCGAGAGGACGCGGAGGCCTGCCGGCAGATCTGCCTGAAGGTCCGCGGCGGCGCCCGCGCCCTGGGCCTGGTTGACCTCGCGTACCTCGCCGACCTGGCCGCCTCCCGCCTGACGGCCTCCACCGCCCTCGCCGACGCGGCTCACGAACTCGACCGACTCCTCGCCGCCTGCCGCATCTCCGCTCTCCGCCGGGCCAGTTAGAGCGAGGGATGGGCTTCTCGCCTGCGCCTCCGCCTCTTCCTGCGCGCCGACGCACCTCGCCCTCTCTCCAACCCACTATCCTCCCGCATGCTCTCCCCGCACGACCGCATCGAGCAGGTGCTCGGCCGCCGGCCGACTTCGATCGCCCCGCTCTCCGGAGGGTGCATCGCCCAGGTTCTCCGTGCCGACTTCGCCCGCGGCCACGACCCCGTCGTCGTCAAACTCGACTCCGGCCCCTCCCCCGCGCTGGACCGCGAAGCCTTCATGCTTCGCTACCTCGCCGAGCATTCGCGTCTCCCCGTGCCGCGCGTGCTCGCCTCGGCGCCGGACATCCTCATTCTTGAGTTCATCGAGGCGGGCGATCCCATCACCCCCGCCGCGGAGCGGCACGCCGCCGAACTCCTGGCCGACCTGCACTCCATCCGCCCGCCGTCGCCGAACGACCGCCGCTTCGGCCTCGAGCGCGACACCCTCATCGGCCCGCTCGATCAGCCGAATCTCTGGACCGACTCGTGGGTCGCCTTCTTCCGCGATCACCGGCTCCTTCACATGGCGGCCCGCGCCCGCGACGCCGGGAACCTCCCCGCTCCGCTCACGCCGCGTCTGGAACGCCTCGCCGCGCGCCTGGGCGAACTCATCGACGAGCCCGCTCACCCGAGCCTCATCCACGGCGACGTCTGGGGCGGCAACGTTCTGTGCAAGGGCGGCCGCGTCGCCGCGTTCATCGACCCCGCCATCGCTTACGCGCACGCCGAGCAGGAACTCGCCTTCACCACCCTGTTCTCGACCTTCTCCCGCCCCTTCTTCGAGCGATACCACGAACTCCGCCCCATCCCCCGCGGCTTCGCCGACGGCCCTCGCCCCCGGCGCGACGTGTACAACCTCTACCCCCTCCTCGTGCACGCCGCCCTGTTCGGCGGCCACTACGCCGCCCAGGTTGACGCCACCCTCCGCCGCTTCGGCTTCTGACGCCCTTCTCCCCAGCCCTCTCTCGATCGCCCGTCGTCTACAGTGCTCCCGCTGCCTCTTCTTCCCGCACGCCGCCCTCCCCACGGACCCGCCCGCCGATGCACAAGGTCAACATCGACAATCTCGCCCTCTTCGCCCGCGAACGGGGCGACGAGACCGCCTGGCGCGCCCTCTGGGACGCCGTCGTCCACCTCCCCGCCTGGCACGCCGTCGGCGACGCCCGCCGCCCCGAAGCCCCCCTGGTGCTCATCCTCCGCGACCAGCCCACCCTCGTCCTCTTCACCGACGAGGCCAAGGCACGGGCCTTCGCCAAGTCCGGCGTCGCCGCGGCCGCGCAGTCCACCATCGCCATGCCCCTCCCGGGCGCGCTGACCTACCTCGCCGACCTCGCCGCCCGCGGCGTCACGCAGGTCATCTTCAACATGACCAGGACGTCCGGCGGCTTCGGCTACGGCCTGGCCGCCCTCCCCAGGCTCGCCGCGGCCCTGGGCGTCACCGATCCCGCCGCGCCGCCGCCGCCCCCCACGGTTCCCACCGGCGACGCGCAACTCGACGCTCTGGCCGAGGCGTTCGCCGCCGACCCCGGCGAGGCGGCCGGGGCCGCCCTCTTCCGTTACGTGTACGCCCTTCCGGCATGGCATGTCCTCGCCCGCGACGACGGCCAAGGCCCGCGGCCGCTGCTCTCGATGTACAGCAACGAGCCGGTCTTCCTGGCCTACACCAGTGAGAGCCTCGCCCGGGCCAGCGTCCAGGCGCGAACGGTCGCCGCTTCCGAGAGCAGCGGCGCCGCGCCTCTCTCGGTCCTGTCCCTTCCCATTGAGGAGGCCATCAAGGCGGCCGAGAACGCGACGGGCCTGCGCGGCATCGTCTTCAACGACATCAGCCTCGGCTTCTTCGCCCCCACGCGGAAACTCCGCACCATGCTCGAGACCTTCCGCGCTTCGCCCCCGTCCGACACCCGGTAGCCGGCCATGGACTCCGCACGCCCGATCGCTGTCGTTCTCCTCTCCGGCGGGCTCGACTCCGCCACCGCTCTGGCCGCGGCCAAGCGCGACGGCTTCGACGCCGCGGCCATCAGTTTCGACTACGGCCAGCGCCACAGGCACGAACTTGCCGCGGCGGCCGCGGTCGCCCGCCACCTCGGCGCCGTGCGGCACATCACCGTCCCGGTGGACCTCCGCCCCATCGGCGGCTCCGCCCTCACCGACCTCACCATCGACGTCCCCAAGCGTGGCACGGGCTTCCAGCCCGTGACTCCCTCTTCTCCCCTCTCCTCTCCTCCGCCGCCCCCCGACATCCCCATCACCTACGTCCCCGCGCGCAACCTCATCTTCCTCTCCCTGGCCGCGGCTTACGCGGAGACCCTCGGCTCGCAGGACATCTACATCGGCGCCAACGCGATCGACTACTCGGGCTACCCCGACTGCCGCGAGCCGTTCCTCCGTTCCTTCGAGCGGACCGCCACGCTGGGCACCAAGTCCGGCGCCGAGGAGGGCCGCCCCTTCCGCATCCACGCTCCCCTGGTCCACCTCACCAAGGCGCAGATCATCCGGCTCGGCGCGAGCCTCGGCGTGGACTACGGGCTGACCCACTCCTGCTACGACCCCACCCCCGACGGGCTCGCCTGCGGGCGGTGCGACTCCTGCGCCCTCCGCGCCCGCGGCTTCGCCGAGGCGGGCATCCCCGATCCGACGCGGTACGCCCCCGCACGCTGAGGCGGCTCGTCCATCGTCGTCGTCCATCAGTCCAACGAAAATCAGGGCCCGCACGCTCTCGCACGCGGAGCCCCGAGCGGGCGGCTGTGGAGACGGCGCGTCGCCGCTCAAGCGATGGACAAACTCGTGCCGGCGGTCACGTCCTCGAAGGTCCACACCGAGCCGTCGCCGAGGGACCAGAAGAGGCGGGCGATCCGCCCGTCGTCGGCCGCGGCGAAGACGTTGAGCGTCCCGCCGTCCGTGACCGACCCGGCCATCTCGCCCGTCAGCGTGAGGTTCTCGGGCAGGCCGGCGATGTCGAGCGCCTCCAGCCGCCACTCCTGCGTCGCCGGGGCCCACCACAGCGCGGTCACCTCTCCGGTCTCGGCGTCTCGTCCCATGATGTGCATGGCGCTCCACGGGGTGATGAACGCCGTCAGCGAGGCGGGGTCGAGCCTCGGCCCGCCCGGCGCCGTCAGCACGTCGGCGCGCCACTGCCCCTCGAAGCCGGGGGCCCACCAGACGGCCACGATGTTCCCGTCGCCGTCGGCGGCGTTGAAGTGGAGCGTGTTCCACGGCGTCACGAACGACGTCAGACGACCGAAGAGCACCACTCCCTCCCCGGCCGAACTGATCCGGTCCTCCCGCCACAGCGGGTCCCCGGGGGCCCACCACACCACCCGCACCTGCCCCAAGGCGTCCAGGTACCCGATGTGGTCCGTCCCCCACGGCGTCGAGAACCCCGTCAGGTTGCTCGCCACCGCGGCGAACTCCGTCCCCCGCGCCTCAAGGTGCGTCCTCGTCAGATTGTCGTAGACCCACGCGACGTTCGGGTTGGATGCGCTCGGGACTTCGTTCTGGAAGTAGATCACCAGGTCGCCCGCGGCGTCGGTTCCAGCGAGGATGAGCCGGCCGTCGGCGGTGGTGAACGAGGTGGCGTTGGCGACGATCGCGGTGGCCGCGGACTGGTTCGCCAGGATGAACTGCCCGAGGACTTCCCCGCCGGCGTCGAAGCGGCTGAGGAACACCTGGCCGCCGCCGACGACCGCGGCGATGTACCGCCCCGTCGCGGCCTCGCGCATCAGCACGACGTCGGTGATGACCAGTTCCGCGTTGGGCTGCTCGCCGATGAAGCCGGTCGGCACGAGCGTTCCGGTCCATCGGTCGCCGGTCCGGACCAGCAGGATCGGGTCCCCGAGCGGGCTGACGCCCAGCACGGCCGTTCCCGCCGCGCTCACCGGCGACCCTTCCGCGAAGGACCACACGACCGTCTCGTCCACCGGCGTGAGCACCGCCGTGCTCGTGATCACCCGCCCATCGTCGGCGAAACGCAGCGGGGTCCCGATGCTCACCGATCGCCCGCCCGTGCCGTACACAAGATCGGACACCTTCCGCACGCCGTCCTCCGGCGTGAACAGGTAGTCGGTGGTGATCGTGGAGCGCCCCGCGAGCGTCACCGTCCGGGCCAGGATACGGCCGTCGTCGGAGACGTCGAAGATCGTCGTGAACGGCAGCGCGCCCAACGGGGACGCCCCCGGCGCGGCCAGCGTCGTCACGACGCCGCTCTCCCATCGAACCAGTTCCAGCCCCGCTCCCGCCCCGTAGATGCGCCCCGCGCCGTCCAGCGCCGCGGCGTAGTCGGGGAGCACGCCCGCCACCTCCGTCACGTTCCCCGCGCCGTCGCGGAGGACCGTCGTCGCCGTCTGGCCGTCGAACCGCACGCCGAGGATCATCCCGGCGCCGTTCATGTCCCTCGCCACGCCGCTCCACAGCAGCGTCAGCACCCCGTCCTGGTACAGCCAGGCCCGGTCGTTGGGGCTCGGCGCGGAGAAGGGGAACTCGCGCTCGTTGAAGACGATCGCCCCGCTCTCCGCGATCGCCACCGGGATCATCCGCTCCCAGACCGGCGTCGGACCCCCGATCACCTCCGTCACCGCCACGGAGAGCAGCGCCCGCTCGCCGCCGACGACGATGAACGGGGCCCGCTCCACCAGGAAGCCCTCGTCCGAGATCTCGACCGTGCGCCCGACGATGACTCCCTGGTTGCTGACCAGCAGGATCAGGTCGCTCGCCAGCACGCCGGGGATGTCCCCCTGCGGCGTGTAGACCCCGTCGATGTACGCGTAGTTGATCGCGCCGACCGCGGAGTAGAACAGGAAGCGCCCGTCCGGGCTCGCGCCGGTGATCTGTTCGCGCGGGCTGAGCGTGAAGGACGAGATCGCCTGCGCGGCCGCCCCCGTCTCCGGCATCGCCACCAGCACGTCCGCCACGCCATCGTCGTCGATGTCCCCGATCCCGAAGGCCACGCTTCCGAGGTCGGGCCTGACCGTGGCGGAGAAGATCGCCGCCCCGCCCACTCCCCCGGCGCCCCCTACCGTGTTGATCTGGACGCGCTTCCCGAGCGCGGCCCCCGGGGCGATGAGCGCGACGTCGCCGCGGCCGTCCCCGTTGACGTCCCCGACGGGGATGATCGCCTCGCCCAGCCGCGCCCCCGCCTCGCCCCAGATCGCCCCGCCGGGTTCCGACAGCGTGCCATCGCTCGCGAAGCGGTAGACGCGGCCCCCGTCTTCGAACGTGCCCACCTCGTCCCCGGAGAAGAAGTCGTGCCCCGGCGCGCCCACCAGGAAGACGTGCCCGGCCGGCGCTGTTTCGACCCGCGCCAAGGCGGTCCCGAAGCGGTCCCCCGCCGCCTCCCCCGTCAGCGTGAGGAGCAGCGCCCCATCCGCGGCCGCGAACAGATACGTCCGCCCCGCGTCCACCCCGGCCGCGTCGTTCCCCGGAGCCCCGACGAGCACGTTCGGCCCGCCCTCCCCCGCCGAGACGATCACCGCCTGCCCGAAGCGGTCCCCCGTCGCCTCCCCCGTCAGCGTGCGGATGAACGCCTCGGCCGGCAGCCCGTCCCCCAGGTCCGCGGTGGTGATGATGTACACCGCCCCCTCGCCGCCGCCCCCCGCGCCCGGCGCGCCCACGAGCACCTCCGCCACCCCGTCCCCCGTCACATCTCCGAGCAGCGCAACGGTGTGGCCGAACTCCCCGCCGAGCGTCGGCCCAAGGAACAGCCGCAGCGGCCTTCCGTCCGCACCGGAGTAGATCTCCACGGTCCCCCGCGGCGACATCATCGGGTCATCGCCGGTCAGCGGCGAGCCCACCATCAGATCCATCACCCCGTCGGCGTCGATGTCCCCCACCGCCGCCAATGAACGTCCGAAGCCGGCGAACCCGTTCGACAGCGCGCGGATGACCGACCCGTCCGCACCGGAGTACAGGAAGACCTGCCCGGCGATCCCCTCGTTCAGGTCCCCCGGCGCCGAGACCGCGAAGTCGCCGATCCCGTCGCCGTCGATGTCTCCCAGCCCGACCGCCGCGGCACCGAACCCTGCCGTCTCGACGCCCTCGGGCGGCGAGACCTCGTGGATGATCCCCGGAAGACCGAGCGCGTCGCCCAGCGGCTCGAACGTGTACGCCGCGAGCAGCACCCGCGGCTCCAACGTCTCCAGCCGGTGACCCGCGAGCCGGGCGAGTTCCGACGGGGTGCGAACGCGGCGATGATCGGTGCGGGAGCGGAGCAGACCCATAGGTACGCTTCCTTCGTCTGAACGCATCCGGAGCCCGCGATGGGCTCCCCGTTTGAATGCCGCGGCCGGGGCTCCCCCCGACCGCGGCGGGTCTGGGCGGGCGCGTCGGCTAGGCAGGGTCCGCCGCGCTGACCATCAGGTTCTCGGAGGTCCACACCGCTCCGTCCCCGACGTTCCACAGCAGGTGCGCCAGCTCCCCGCCCTCGCCACGACCGAAGATGTCCTGCCCGTCCACGCGCGACACCCCCACCAGTTCCGCCGCCGGCGGCACCACCGCGTCCTCGCCCGGCCCCGGCTCCACCCTCAGACGCTCCGCGGCCCACTGGTTCGTCGCCGGCGCCCACCAGTACACCGCTACCTCCCCCGTCTGCTCGTCGATCCCCACGATGTTCAGCGCCCCCCAGGGGGTCGTGAACGACGTGATCGTCTCCGGACGCAGACGCACCTGGGCCCCCCCCTCGAACAGCCGCGTCGCCAGCCACTGCCCCTCGAACCCCGGCGCCCACCACACCGCCACCACGTCCCCGTTCGCGTCCACCGCGTTGAAGTGCAGCGTGTGCCACGGCGTCACGAACGACGTCAGGTTCCCCGACAACGCCGGCGCCCCCGACACCTCCGACAGGTTCACGATCTGCCACTGCGTCCCACCCGGCGGGATCCACACCACGTGCAGGTCCCCCGCGTCGTCCAGGAACGCGATGTGGTCCGACCCCCACGGCGTCGAGAACCCCGTCAGGTTGCTCGCGATGGTCGGCTTCTCCACCCCCTGCGGGATCAGGTGCGTCCGCACAAGGTTGTCGTAGTTCCAGTTCAGGTAGTTGTCCGGGGGGTACGCGCCGGTCTGGTAGTAGATCGCCAGGTCCCCCGCGTCGTCCACGCCCGCCAGGATGACGCGATTGCCGCTGGCCGTGAAGACCGTCGCCCCCCGGTGCGGGATCGTCGTCCCCTCGCTCGGCGGGATGCCGATGCTCCCCCAGGCCAGCGTCTCGGGGCCGAGGATGAAGAAAGAGTCCTGCCCGCTGTTGGGGTCCGTGCAGGCGAGGATGCCGGAGACCTCCACGCCGCGGACCGACAGCGGCGCCGACCCGGCCCCCGGCCCCCCCGGCACGCGGCTGCGGCTCCACGCATCACCGTCGCGCCGCAGCATGATCACGTCGCCGAACCGGCTCACGCCGACCACCGTCCCCGCCGTCGCCCCGATCGGCATCTGCGGGGCCAGCGTCCACGCCTCCTGCTCGGCGTACGCCGTGACCACCCCCGTGCTCAGGAGCATCCGGTCTCCGGAGAGCAGCCGCAGCGCCTGGAACCCCATGCCGGGCCGCGTCTGCCCCCCGAGGCCCCACAGGTCCGCCTCCAGCAGCCGCAGCCCCTCCTCCGGGCGGTACCGGTACTGCATCGCCAGGAACATCCCGACGTCGCCGGGGATCCTGCTCGGCGGCTGGAAGCTGTGGTACGTCGCGATCACGCGGCCCTCGTCGTCCGCATCGGTCACCACCCAGCCGAACTGGTTCTCCGGGTCCCCGACGGGAATCTCCGACAGCGGCGTCACGACCCCGTCGCGCCACACCGCCAGCCGCAGGTTCTCATCCTGCCCGTACACCTCGCCGAGGTTCGTCAGCGCCGCGTTGATGATGATGAACCCCGGGCGCGGCGCGTTGGCCGGCAGGTCCACGCGCTGCGCCGGCGTCAGCCCCTCCACCGCGGTCAGTTCCCCGTCCGCCCCGCGCACCAGCAGCACGGCCCCCCCATCCCCCTCCCGGCGCGTCCCCAGCACCGCCCCCGCATCGTTCACATCCTGCGCCTCCCCGTACCACAGGAACGTCAGCACCCCGTCCTTGAGCAGCCACGCCCGCCGCCGCCCCTCCTCGTCCAGGTCGTGCAGCAGCACGGACCCATCGTTCCCCACCGGCACCAGCGGCCCGTCCGGCGTTCCCTCCTCGGCCGCCCCCAGCGTCGAGAAGTCCGGCGTCAGCCCGCCGATCACCTCCGCCGCGGCGTCCTCGATGTACACCCGCACGCCGTCCAGCACGATGAACAGCCGCCCCAGAACCGGCGCGAACCCCTCCCCCTCACCCCCCTCGCCCCGCTCCGCTCCGACGATCAACCCCGCGTTGTTCACGCCCAGGATGTACGCGTCCTCCCCGACGCCGGGGATGTCCGCGAAGGCGGTGCGCACGCCGTCGATGACCGCGTACCCCGTCTGCGGCCGCGGCCCGGTGAAGGTCGGCGGCACCGTCTCGAAACTGCTGAACACGAAGCTGAGGTCGTCGTTGCTCCCATCGACGACCACCGGCTCGACCGCCCCGGGCAGATTGAAGTACGCCGGCAACCCGTCGTACACCAGCGCCGCCAGCAGCACCCGCGGCTCCAGCGCCTCCACGGCCCCGGCGCTCCCGGCGCCGACGTCCGCGCGGCGGCGGGCCGAACCCAGGTCTCCCTCACGGCCGGCAACATCCCAGCGTGCGCACTCCCTCACCATTGTTTCGTCTCCCATGGGTCTCCGGCGCATGCGGCTGCCGCGGCCCAGTGTCCATCTTCGACCGATCGACGGGCTTTCCCGCACTCCCCCGCGAGCAGATCCGGACTGGCGCCCGCTGGCGACCACAGGATCGTGGTCACGCCGCCGGCCCCTCCCCGTCGCAGCCGGGATCGATGGTTGATGCTGGAAACCGGGTTCCCCCTAGCCCCCCGCCGCGCGCTCCGCGCTCGAGCGCCGGCGCCCCCGGGCGCGGCCACACGGACAGCGACCACCCGAAGTTCCGGTGTCGCGCGCCGCATGAACAGTCCTCGTCGGTGGGCAAGGCGGGCGGGCGTTGAGAGGCCCACGAGTGTTCCGCCACGGAAACCGTATCACGAGATCGGCCACCCGGCAAGGCGTCTTCACCCCATCCCACCCAACTCCCCATCCCGCCCCCTCCCCCACCCCCGCCCCTTTCCTCTCTCCCCTACTCCCCCAGCGTCTTCTTCCGGCGCAGCACGTGGTGGTAGTGCTGCGCGAAGCGGTGCGCCTCATCACGGACCGCCTGCAGCAGGCGCAGCCCCGGGTTGCTCCGCGACAGCCGGATCGGCATGGCCCGGTCCTGCACGTACACGAGTTCCTCCTTCTTCGCGAGGGAGATCACCATCGGCGGCCGCACGTCCAGTTGCTCGAACGCCTCCAGCGCCGCGTGCAGTTGCCCCAGCCCCCCATCGATGAGGATCACGTCCGGGTACAGCTCGTGGCCGCTCCCCGCCTCGCGGTACCGCCGGCTCACCACCTCGCGGATGCTCGTGTAGTCGTCGTTGCTGGCGCTGCGGATCCGGTAGCGCCGGTACTCGTCCTTCAGAGGCCGCCCGTCGATGAAGGTGACCTTGCTCCCGACGGTCTCGTCGCCCTGCAGGTGCGCGATGTCGATCCCCTCGATGCACCGGATCGGCTGCTCCACCCCCAGAATCTTCTGCAGCGCGGCCAGGCTCTCGGCCGGGTCGATCCGCGCCACCTCCGTCTCCGGCTGCCACCCCGACCTCGCGCCCCCCCGCCCCCGCTGGTCCAGCCGCTCGATCGCCCGGATCTGGTCGCGCAGCACGGCGGCCTTCTCGTAGTTCATCGCGGCCGACTCGCGCTCCATCTCCTCGCGCATCTCCCGCAGCATCGTGGAGCGCTTCGACCCCAGGAACCGCGTGAAACGGTCCACGTCGATCCGGTACAGCTCCGGCGAGATCTTCCCCGCGCACGGCGCCGTGCACCGGCCGATGTTGTACAGGATGCACGGCCGGAAGTATAGGTTCTTCGGGTCGTCCGCGATGATGTCGAGTTTGCACGTGCGGAACTTGAAGACGCGCTGCAGCAGCTCCACCGCCTCGCGCAGCGCGCCCACGTTCGTGAACGGCCCGTAGATCTTCGCCCCCTTCAGCGCCGGGTCCGCCGGGCTCCGCGTGATCATCACCCGCGGGAAGTCCTCCCGCTGCGTCACCGCCAGGTACGGGAAGGTCTTGTCGTCGGTCAGCCTCACGTTGAACCGCGGCTTGATGTCCTTGATCAGCCGGTTCTCCGCCAGCAGGGCCTCCCACTCCCCCTCGCACACCAGCACGTCGAAGTCGTGCACCAGGTCCAGCATCGCCTGCTTCTTCGCCCCCAGGTCCGCCGAAGGGACGAAGTACGACGACACCCGGTCCGGCAGCCGCGACGCCTTGCCGACGTACAGCACCACCCCCTTGTGGTCCTTCATCAGGTACACGCCCGGCGACGCCGGCAGGTCCCGCGCCTTGCGCAGCAGCCGTGAGAGCCTCGCCTCGCGCGTCTCCGTCCCCCACGCCGGAGGCGTCTCCGCCGGCAGGAAGCCCTCCTCGTCGGTCATCGGAACATCAGGGTCATCCGCCACACCCCATCGTAGGAACCCCCTGCCCCGTCTCACCGCGCCGCGTCGCCCGCACGCCATCATGCACCGGCCCGGGCGTCGGAGCCCTCACCCCGCGTTCCCGCCTTCTCTCGCTGCGATCCCCTCTCCCCCGCCGCCACTACGATCACCCTCCGTGACCACCCACACCCTCCCCATCTCCGAGACCTTCCACTCCATCCAGGGCGAGGGGAAACTCGCCGGCGTCCCCTCGTTCTTTGTCCGCTTCTCCGGCTGCAACCTCCGCTGCGCCTGGTGCGACACCCCCTACGCCTCCTGGCGCCCCGAGCACGCGCAGCGCACCATCGACGACCTTCTCGCCGACGCTCTTACCCGCCCGGCCCGCCACGCCGTCCTGACCGGGGGAGAGCCGATGCTCTTTCCGCAGATCGTCCCCCTCTCCCAGGCTCTCGCCGCGGCCGGCTTCCACATCACCATCGAGACCGCCGGCGCCCTCCCGCCACCGCCGGGCCTCCGCTGCGACCTCATGTCCATCTCCCCCAAACTCGCCAACTCCACCCCTACCGAGCGGCAGTGCCTGGACGGCGGCATCGACCCCGCCTGGTCCGCCCGCCACGAGGGCCGCCGCATCAACCTCCCCGCGCTCCAGGCGCTGATCGACCTGAACCCCTCCCCCCATCACCAGATCAAGTTCGTCGTCACCGGCCCTGACGACCTCCCCGAGATCGACGCCCTCCTCGCCCGACTCCGCGGCTGGGAGCCGAGCGACATCCTCCTCATGCCCGAAGGGACCGCTCCCCCCGCCCCCGACCGGCGCGACGCCGTCCTGAGGCTCTGCCTCGACCGCGCCTGGCGCTACTGCCACCGCCTCCACATCGACCTCTTCGGCCACACCCGCGGCACCTGACGCGCCCCGCCCCTACCATCCCCTCCCGCGCCAGACCGGCCCGCGGCGCCCTGGCCCCTTGCCCATGTACCGAATCTGCAAGAGTTTCGAGATCGAGTCCGGCCACATGCTGCTCAAGCACCCGAGCCGCTGCCGGTACCCCCACGGCCACTCCCGCCGCATCGAGGTCGTCCTCGCCGCCGAGACGCTGGACGAGTCCGACATGGTCTGCGACTTCAAGGCCGTGAAACTGGCGCTGAAGGCCTTCCTCGACCGCCTCGACCACGCCCTGGCCGTCAACAGCAACGACCCCATCATCAATCAGCTCTCCCCCGACCTGCGCGAGCGTCTGGTCGTCTTCAAGGACACCGACCCGACGACGGAGGTCCTCGCCAAGTTCATCTTCGACCACCTCGCCGCCGAGGTCGCCGCGGGGCGCGAGTACACCGACGCCCAGGGCAACACCTACCGCTTCCGTCGCGGCGTCATCGTCGAGCGCGTCCGCGTCGGCGAGACCAGCTCCAGCTGGGCCGAGTACAGCCGCACCTGATCCAACCTCACCCTCGACAAAGGGCCGCCAGAAGGGAGCCCCGAGCGCAGGCTCGGGTGGCAGTTCTTGTGCGCCCGTCTTGAGAAGGCGGAACGCAAGGGGAACTTGGTAAGCGGCGGAACACGGAAAAGAAAGAGAGGAACGCGGAGGTCGCAGAGGGCGCAGAGAAGCGCAGAGGGGAAACCGATTGGACGAAGGAAGCACGCGCCGAAGCGGCAGGCTGGGGGGGATGTTCAACCTCTGCGCCCGGATGGTCCGACCTCCCTTCCCTCGCCCGGGCGCAATCCATCCACTGAATCCCCCCTGAGACTCTCTCCTTCTTCTTTCTCTGCGTTCCTCTGCTCCCTCTGCGACCTCCGCGTTCCTGCCTTTCTTCCTCTCCGATCTCCCCACACCCCTTTCCCGCCTACGCCCCGGCCGCCGCCAGCAGCCCCATCCTCCACTCC
>Ga0207864_1000748_pt1 | contig 41444 bp, 36 predicted proteins | sample HigsolmetaAR202D_FD_184834 | JGI IMG/M metagenome (GOLD analysis project Ga0207864, IMG submission 184834) | Ionic liquid and high solid enriched microbial communities from the Joint BioEnergy Institute, USA - AR20-2-D (SPAdes) (version 2) ...
CTCATGCCGATGTCAACGCGGCTAGAAACATTGCATGGGCGGCTGTCATACCGCCTATTGTCTCGGAGACGCCTGCGGGCGTCGCGCCAGGGACAAGCCCCCGCCTTTAGGCGTGGGGTCTATGACCGGGATAAATTTGCTAAACACAAGCGCGGGCCTATTCGCGGCCTCTGCTTGTGTTTTTGCGTGTTACAATAGAGCCGTTATTTTCGACAGGATTGTTATTTTCGATACGACGCCATACCGCGTCGGCCAGACTGTATCCACGGTGAACCATGGCTGAACGAGATAAGTACAACCCGCAGGAAATCGAACCGAAATGGCAGCAGCGCTGGGAGCAGGACCAGCTTTATCGCGCCAAGGTGGACTGGTCGCGGCCCAAGCACTATGCCCTGACCATGCTTCCCTATCCCAGCGGCGACCTGCATATTGGCCACTGGTTCGCGATGACGCCTTCCGACGCGCGCGCCCGCTACATGCGGATGAAGGGCTATAACGTCCTTTTCCCCATGGGCTTTGATGCGTTTGGCCTGCCGGCGGAAAATGCCGCCGTGCAGCGCAACATCCATCCCGCGAAGTGGACTTACGCCAACATCGAGCGCATGCGCGGCCAGTTGCGTAGCATGGGCGCGATGTTCGACTGGCAGCGCGAGGCGGTAACCTGCGACCCGGAGTACTATCGCTGGACCGAGTGGTTCTTCAAGAAATTCTACGAGGCCGGGCTGGCCTATCGCGGCGAGGCGATGGTCAACTGGTCACCCACGTTGCAGACCGTACTGGCGAACGAGCAGGTTATCGACGGCAGGGACGAGCGCACGGGCCAGCCCGTCATCCAGAAGTTGATGACGCAGTGGTTCTTCCGCATCACCAATTACGCCGAGGAACTGCTGCGGTATGAAGGCGTTGACTGGCCTGAACCGGTCAAGACGATGCAGATCAACTGGATCGGGCGCAGCGAAGGCGCGAAGGTCACGTTCCACACCGAGCAGAACGACCCGATTGAGATTTTCACCACGCGGCCCGATACGCTGTGGGGCGCGACGTTTATGGTGCTGGCCCCCGAACATCCGCTGGTCAGCAAGATCACATCGGACGCGCAGCGCGAAGCGGTCGAGGCTTATGTGGAGCAGGCGGCGCGCCGGACCGAACTCGAACGAACGGCTGAAGACCGCGAAAAGACCGGCGTTTTCACCGGGGCGTTCGCCATCAACCCGGTCAACGGCGAGCGCATTCCCATCTGGATCGCCGACTACGTCATGATCAGCTATGGCAGCGGCGCGATTATGGCCGTTCCGGCGCACGACCAGCGCGACTACGAATTCGCCGTCAAGTACGACCTGCCGATTCGCACGGTCATCGAACCGCGTGAAGGCGAGGGCGAACTCGTGCCGGGGCAGGCCTACGATGGCCCCGGCGTCATGGTCAACAGCGACCAATTCAACGGCACAATCTCGAATGGCCAGAAGGGGCGCAAGAACCCGGCGATTGACGCCGTCATCACGTGGCTGGAAGCCAAAGGCATCGGCAGGGAAGCCGTCACCTATCGCCTGCGCGACTGGCTGATCAGCCGCCAGCGTTACTGGGGCGCGCCGATCCCGATCATTTACAAACAGGACGGCACGATTGAAGCCGTGCCGGACGAGCAACTGCCGGTGCTGCTGCCCGAAGACGTCGAGTTCATGCCCAGCGGTCGCAGCCCGCTGACTTATCACGAACCATTCCTGCATACGACCGCCAGCGACGGCACGCCGGCCCGGCGCGAGACCGACACGATGGACACCTTCATGTGTTCGTCGTGGTACCAGTATCGCTATCTCAGCCCACACTACGACCGCGGGCCATTCGATCCCGAAGAGGCGGCCTACTGGCTGCCGGTCGACGTGTATACCGGCGGCGCGGAACATGCCACCCTTCACCTGCTGTACGCGCGCTTCTTCATCAAGGCGATGCGCGATCTGGGCATGTTCGAGGAGACGGCGCGCATCATGCGGGAGCATGGCCGCGACCCGGAGGGCCTGTTCGACGAACCATGGCTGGTGCTGCGGAATCAGGGACAGGTGCTGGGCGCGGAACGCGAAGGCGATTACATCCGCGCTACCGGGCGCTGGGATGGCCCGAACAAGCTGTTCGCCACCCGCGTTGAAGTCATCGCCAAGGAAGAAGCGCTTGAACAGAGCGACACCACACCGACCGCCGAGTCGACGCTGGATTCGGGCATGGTGGTCGGCGAGATCATGCGCCGCACCGAAAACATCCTGACGGTACGCACCGCGAATAACGAACTGCGCACGGTCGAAGTTTTGGACGATGCCGAGATCATCATTCCGAGGATCGAGGGCGAAAACACCGTCAACCAGCTTCGGCATCATCTGGAAGTCCAGCGCATGTCGAAGAGCAAGGGCAATGTCGTCAATCCCGATGAGCTGGTGGCCGAATACGGGGCCGACACCGTGCGCGCCTACCTGATGTTCGGCTTCGACTGGGCGAAGGGTGGCCCGTGGAATTCCGAGCAGATCATCGGCGTCGTGCGCTGGCTGAATGATGTCTGGAACCTGACACTGGGCGATCCCCCATCCCCATCAGGCGATCCACGGGCGGAACGTGATCTGGAACGCAGCGTTCAGGCCGCGATCCGGCGCGTGAGCGAAGGTCTGGAGACTTTCAGCTTCAACACCGCCGTCGCCGGGTTGATGACGCTGCGAAACGATCTGCAATCCGCGCTGCGTCGCGGCGGCGTTAGCGCCGATGTCTGGCGCGATGCGCTGCGTACCAACCTGCTGCTCATGGCGCCGTTCACGCCGCACATCGCGGAAGAACTGTGGGAGCGCATGGGCTTTGAATACAGCGTGCATACGCAGGAGTGGCCGGCTTACGACGAAGAGAAGGCGGCCCGCGACACCGTGACGCTGGTCGTGATGCGTAACGGCAAACCGATCGACCATGTGGAGGCTCCGGCTGACGTGGATGAGGCCGAAGCCAAGCGGCTGGCGCTGGAAAGCGCGGGCGCGCGCCGCGTGCTCAACGGCGGCGAACCGAAGCGGCTGGTGTTCGTGCCGGGGCGCAACGGTCAGGAACCCAAAGTCAATATCGTGGTATAAACCAACGCCGACAGGGCGGTGGCGTTACCGGATATGCGGTAGCGCCACCGCCACTGATTCATCGCCTTCAAGCTTCACTTTAAACCGGCTTGCAGGCGTCCCCTCGGTACATCTCCGCAACCTGCACCCGTCGTTTTCCATTATGAGGACAAAACCTGTGGCGCTTGTGCTTTAGCAGGAAGCGGTTTCACTTTTCCCGCTGGCCCTGCTGGTGAAAATAGACGGTCAGCGTCAGCTTGCCCAGACGCAGCTCATCGCCATGGCGCAGAACGCGTACTTCCTCAGGATGCAACCGGACGCCGTTGATATACGTGCCGTTCGCGCTGCCCAGATCGGAAACGCTTAACGTGCGGCGCTTCTCGTTGTAGACCACGTTGAGATGCAGGCGCGACACGCCAAGCGCCACTGCGTTATGCGCCGTCAGGTCGATATCCGGCTTCATGGTGCTGTGCGTGCCCCGGCCAACGATGATCTCGTGTGGGCGATCCTGCGGGCGAATGCTGATGGTCTTTTGCGTTTCCTTAATAGCGAACACCAGCACCATATCCGGGCCGAAGTACTCGTCGCTCTGAAAGCCATCCTTATCGTCGACAAAATGGCGCGTGTCGAACAGCCCTCGTTCAATGGACAGCAGTTGGCCGCACGCAAAGCAGAACACATCTTCGTCGCGGTTCGCCTTGCCGCAGTGTGGGCACGTTACGCCCGGCGGCGATGTATCGAGAGCCAATCCACCTGATGATGACAACGGCTTGATCTGGCCAACCGGCTTCCGGGGCGCTGTCTTATCTGGCGATTTGAGACGTCCGGTCGTGCGGCCGATTTCCCACAAGCGTAGTTGTTCAAGCAGTTGTTCGCGTTGCGAAAGCTCGAGGCGGACGATCTGGGGGCGTAGCTGTGCCAGCGCGGTTCTGGCATCCATGCCACTACTGCGAATGCGATAGTATTCGGCTTTGATGGAATCGATATCCACAGGCGGATTTCCTCACGATCGTCATTTGTACTGCTCATTACATCACAAATGCGAGCGTGGGAACGTAAACAAATCTGACCAGCGCCCAGCCGGATATTTTCGAATGTGGCGAAAATTGTGACATAATCATTGCGACCGAGATGCTTCAATTTCGATTGAGGAGGAAAAGATGCAACAAGCAGTTCTCGAAATCAGCATTACCTACTGCGCGCCCTGAGGGCATACTGAACGCGCCGTCAGGTTGACGGAGGAAATTCTGCTGGAACGCGAGCTGGAATATCACATTCAGTCGTGGAAACTGATCCCTTCCACGGGCGGCGTTTTTGACGTCGTCGTCAACGGCGAGCTGGTGTTTTCCAAGAAAGCGCTGGGCCGCCACGCCGAACCGGGAGAGGTGCGTCAGGCGATTCTGGCCAAGCTGCGCGATCTCACGGGCGGAGCCGAAACGGAAGATAAATAGTCAGCGAACGTATTGTCGTTTTGACAACCTTTCCTCATTACGATAGACTACCGCCCACGGGTTTGCGCCCCGGCAAGTGCCAGGGCAGTCCATTTCTGGCGCTTCAGTCCTGCTTTCAGATTTAATCAATATTTGAGGAGTTGCTCACGATGAAATATCGCTTGTTTTTGTCGTTGATTCTCGTGACCATAGTCGCCGTGCTGGCGGCTGTGCCTGTGGCGGCGCAGGATGCCGAACCGACGCCGTTTGTGGCGGAAGTCGGCCCGATTACCCAGCGCGTTATCGATCGTGGCGTCCTGATTTGCGGCGTGAACGCGCTGCTGCCGGGCTTTGGCACTACCAACGACGCGGGTGAATTCACCGGCTTTGACGTGGATATGTGCCGCGCCGTCGCCGCTGCGATTCTGGGCGATGCGGATGCCGTTGAGTTCCGCGCGCTGACCGCCGCCGAACGCCCCACCGCGCTGGCTTCCGGCGAAATCGACATGCTCTCGCGCAACACGACCTGGACGCTGAGCCGCGACACGGAATGGGGCGCTACCTTCGCGCCGACCACCTTCTATGACGGTCAGGGTGTGATGGTGCGCGCCGCCGACGGGATCGAAACGCTGGAAGATCTGGAAGGCGGCACGATCTGCACCAACGCCGGCACGACGACCGAACTCAACATGACCGACGCGATGGAATCTCGCGGGCTGGAGTTCACCCTGCAAACCTTCCAGGACTTCGATGGCGTGATGGCCGCGTTTGACGAAGGCCGTTGCGACGCCGTGACCACCGACATCAGCGGTCTGATCTCGCGTAAGGCGACTGCCGCCGATCCTGGCGCTTACAAGATTCTGGATATTGTCCTGAGCAAGGAACCGCTCGGCCCGCTGACCTCGCAGTCTGACCCGCAGTTTGCCGACATCGTGCGCTGGACCATCTACGGCCTGATTCAGGCTGAAGAATTCGGCATCACCAGCGAAAACGTGAACGATTTTCTGGATAGCGAAGACCCGAACATCCAGCGCCTCCTCGGTCAGGGTGGCAACCCGTCGGGTTCCTACCTCGGTATCGCGAATGACTTTATGGTCACCGTGATCAGCCAGGTTGGGAACTACGGCGAAATCTTCAACCGCAACCTCGGCCCCGGCACGATCTTCAATCTGGAGCGCGGCATCAACGATCTGTGGACCAACGGCGGTCTGCTGTACGCGATGCCATTCCGTTAAACCGCAGAAGGCATAAAGGGGAATGCTATGTCGGCGGGAGTTTCATCCTGAGGCTCCCGCCGACTCGGCATGGCAGACAGTGAGGGATGAGACTGAATAAGCGGTATATGGTCGATGAGTGATAGTAATTTACTTAAACGGTTGGCTTCCTTTTTGCTGGATGTCCGCACAATAGCAGCCCTTTTACAGATTGCCTTCATCATTGTCGTGGTCGCCGTTGTCGTCAGCGTTGGCGACAGCATGTTTGACGAACTGCGACGGCGCAATATCTCCCCAACGTTCAACTTTCTGAATAACCGCGCCGGGTTCGATCTGGCCGACTCAGGGGATTACACGGCCAACGCCACCTACCGCGATGCGTTCATGGTCGGCGTTCGCAATACGCTGCGCGTTGTCGTCGTCGGGCTGGTGCTGACAACCATCCTCGGCACAATCGTCGGCATTTGCCTGCTCAGCCATAACTGGCTGGTACGTAATATCGCGCGCATCTACGTCGAAATTCTGCGGAACACGCCGCTTCTGGTGCAGATTTTCGTCTGGTTTTACATCGTTATCCTGCCCATGCCGCGCATTCAGGAAAGTATCGAATTGCCGCCGGACGGCATTACCGTGATTCCGGTGCGCTGGCTGCTGTTTGTCGTCTTTATCCCGCTGCTGGTCTGGTTCACACATCGTTTGCCCGAAGATACGCTGGCGCGCATGTTCGCGCCGATTGCCGGCGTCGCGCTGCTCATCGTGGCCGAAATGCTGAATCTGTTTTCGATGCCGCTGCTGCAGCTGGAGCTTCAGCCCATCGCCTTTATCAGCAATCGCGGCGTCGCGCTGCCCGCGCCTGTGGCAACGGCCCGCTTCAACGAATGGCTGATTTTCCTGATCGCCGGTTTTGCGCTGGCGCTCGGCCTGTGGTGGTTCCTGCGACGGCGCACGGAACAAACCGGGCGGCGCTATCCGAGCCTGTTATACGGGCTGCTGGTATTTGTGATCGTGGCAGGGGCTGGCTGGCTGGTGATCTCGTCGCGCCCCGTTGACACGGCGCTGGTGACCGTCGATGGCGAGGTGGTCGAGATGCCGCTGGAGCAGGCGCGCGAAGAAAACCTGCTGACGCCCGAACTTGAGCGCTATTACGAACCGACGCCGCTGACCATCAATCTGCCGCGCCGCGCCGGGCTGCGCTATGCCGATGGCATGATCCTGCTGCCCGAATACACCGCGCTTCTGCTGGCGCTCGTGGTCTACACCTCGGCCTTCGTGGCCGAAATCGTACGCGCTGGTATTCAAGCCGTACCGCATGGGCAGATCGAAGCTGGACGCGCACTCGGCTTCAACTACGTCGACTTATTACGGCTAATTATTTTGCCGCAGGCGCTGCGCGTGATTATTCCGCCGCTTGGCAACCAGTATCTCAATCTGGCCAAAAATTCGAGCCTCGCCATCGCCATTTCGTATACCGACGTGTTTCAGGTCACCGGCACGATCATCAACCAGACCGGGCAATCCGTTTCGGGCATTCTGATGGTCATGGCGACCTATTTGATCCTGAGTCTGGTCATTGCGGCGTTGATGAACGTTATTAACAGCCGCTTCCAGTTGAAGACGTCGCGGACGAATACAGGCGGCCCACTGGCGCGTTTGCGGGCCAGATTTGCGCGCCGCGCGTCAGCGGTTACGAGGTAAAGGCCGATGACGACAATCTCCGATCCTCACTCCGGCCTGCCAGAGCGCGTGCGAACTCAGGTCAACTACGACGAGCCGGCCATCAAGCCGCCGCCGTTGTTGTCTGTCGGCCCGCTGGCATGGATGCGAAACAACCTTTTCCGCTCCACGTTTGATACCATCCTGACCGTTGTCTTTGCGCTGGTCAGCATCTCGATCATCACCGGGTTACTCACGTGGGCTATTCAGGGGGCAAACTGGTTCGTTATCACGCGCAACCTGCGCCTGTTCATGGTTGGGCGCTTCCCGGTTGGCGAGCTGTGGCGCACCGAGTGGATGGCGCTGTTCATCATGTTCGTCGCCGGTTTCGGGCTAGCGACCTATCGCGCGGTATCGTACCGGATCTTCATCTTTGCCATCGTAGTCGTCGCGCTGTCGTTTGCCATCCCCCCGATTGTCGCGGCGACGACGCCGCCGGAATACTCATTGCTGGCGGCGGGTAACACCGAAGTTGCGGCGGGAACCGTTACCGAAACGCCCATCCCGGAACTGGCTTTCGTCGGGCAGGCAGGCGAAGAAATCACCATCAGCTACCCGACAAGTCTGGGGGATGACGCGCGGCTGGCGACGCTTTCGGGCTTTACCGACCGCGCCACGACTGCCGTGATCAACGCGGCGCGCAATCGTCTGGCGCAGGAAGAAACGACCGCCCGGCTTCAGGAGCGGCTGGCAAACGCGCCGCTGACTGAGGAACAGCGGGAAGCCCTGAGCGCGCAGCTTGCCGGCATCGAAATCCCGCCTCCGGTTACCGATACGTTGCAAGTCAACACACAACCGGTGGACATCGAAATTCTGCACGGCGAAACGCTGGATGTGCTGGCGCAGGCGACGCTCTCGCAGGAATCCGAGTCGTTCAGCCTGACCTTGCCGGACGACGGGTGGTATATCCTTCGCAAGACGATGCGCGATGAAGGTAGCCTTGCCATCCTCGAAGCGCGCAATATCGAGCCGGTGCTGGTCAGCGAGCTTTCGGCGCTCGACGTTCGCTACCGCAGCATGACGTCCGATTTCGAGACCGGGGCCAGACGCCCGCGCATCGACGGGCTGGACGTGCCGATCATCAATATCATCGACTACCAGTATTTCGGCAAGCGCAACTTCCCGGAGTTCATGAAGCTGTACGTCGCGCCGCTGCTGGCACAGTTGGACACGCCGCTGCTGTTCCTGCTGTTGGCCACCGGCATCGGCTATGCCGCCAGCTACGGGCTGAGCCGCTACTCGCCTCCGGTGTATCGCGGGCAACTGCCGCTGCGCGTGTTTTCCATCCTGTTCCTGATCTCGCCGATTGTCATTTACATCCTGCTGTCGGCCGTCAACACCTCGCGTTGGGGCGGGCTGCTGCTGACTTTCATGCTGACGGCGGTCGGTATCGTGCTGTCGTTCCCCATCGGCGTGCTACTGGCGCTGGGACGGCGCAGCAGCCTGCCGGTCGTGAAGGGCGTCTGCATCTTCTTCATCGAGGTCGTGCGCGGCGTGCCGCTGATCACGGTGCTCTTCATCGCCAACCTGATGCTGCCGATGCTGCATCCCTCGCTGGTGCAGGTAGATGCCGTGCTGCGGGCGATGGCAGGAATCACGCTGTTCAGCGCGGCTTATCTGGCCGAAAATGTGCGTGGCGGCCTGCAAGCCATTCCCCCCGGTCAGGAAGAGGCGGCGCGCGCGCTGGGCCTGAGCGGCGTGCAGATTACGCTCTACATCACCCTGCCGCAGGCGCTGCGTGCGGTCATTCCCGCGCTTGTCGGTCAGGCGATTTCACTGTTTAAGGATACATCGCTGGTGGCGATCATCGGTCTGTTCGACCTGACGCGCATCGCCGACAGCGTGATCTCACAGCCGGAGTTCATCGGCGCAAGACCTGAGAGCTATCTGTTCATCTCGATCATCTATTTCGTGTTCAGTTACCTGATGGCATGGGTTAGCCGCAAGATTGAAGCCAGCGGCTCCGGCGCAGCCCGACGTTTCTAGTTTTCATGGAGTAAAGCTCATGGTAGACGCAGCCCCCGTCGCCAATGGTGTTTCCACCAATACCGAACCGATCATCCGCTGCATCAACGTCAACAAGTGGTTCGGCGAATTTCACGTCCTGCGCGATATCACGGTCGATATCTATCCGGGTGAGGTGGTCGTTATCATCGGCCCATCCGGTTCGGGCAAGTCGACGTTCATTCGCTGCATCAACCGGCTTGAGGAACATCAGGAAGGCAAGATCATCGTCGATGGTATCGAACTGAGCCACGACGTACGCAACATCGCCGCCATTCGCCGCGAGATCGGCATGGTGTTCCAGCAATTCAACCTTTTCCCGCATCTCTCGGTGCTGCAAAACATCATGCTCGCGCCGATGAAAGTGCGTAACTGGAAGAAGGACCGAGCCGAAGCCAAGGCACGCGAGTTGCTGGAGCGCGTCGGCATCCCGGAGCAATGCGACAAGTATCCCGGCCAGCTGTCGGGCGGGCAGCAGCAGCGGGTGGCTATCGCGCGGGCGCTGGCGATGGAGCCGAAGATCATGCTCTTCGACGAGCCGACCTCGGCACTTGACCCGGAGATGATCAAGGAAGTGCTCGACGTGATGAAGGAACTGGCGTTGAGCGGCATGACGATGATCGTGGTCACGCACGAGATGGGCTTCGCTCGCGAAGTGGCGGATCGCGTGCTGTTCTTCGATCAGGGACGGATTGTCGAGCAGGGCACGCCGGAGCACTTCTTCCAGAACGCCCAGCACCCGCGCACGCAGTTGTTCCTGTCGCAGATTCTCTAGCGCTTGCCGGGTGCTCCGGCCAGAGGCGATCCGGTATTCAGGCTGCGCGGCTTCCTCTACGATTGGAAGCGCTCCAGATCGAGGCGCACGACCGGAGGCGCGGTTGGCCCCGCGCTGCCACCGGCTGGCTCCGGCGTGATACCCATGCGCTCGTAGCGGGTGATGTCGTCTGGTAGTTCGAAGATATACGCGCCGCTGCCGTCGGGATTGACGCGAAACAGCCCCAGACTGATGGGATTGCCATCCTCCGCAACCCACAGTTGGTACGCCATGCTCTCGTCCAGCGGCGGGAAGTTGTTGGTAAGGATGACGCCCGCCCGTTCGCCCGGTGAATAGATCAGCCACGCGAAAGCCGGGGATGCCTCCGGTTCCTGCGGGTCGTTCATTTTGATCCAGCGCACATCGCTGGCGCGCATCAGCGCCAGCGCCATGTCCTGTTCCTGTCGTTCGGCCAGCAGCCGCGAGCGCTCGTTGCGCAGCATGTTGATCTGGACCGCCAGCGCGACCACCACGCCCAGCCAGACGACCAGCGCCACAGCCACCAACGCCGGGCTGACGCGCCAGCTCGGCGTCATGATCTGCCGCCACAGGCTGTCCGGTTTTTCCGGAGCTGCTGTCCCGGCGTCCGGCTCGGCAATCGCCTGCATCAGCCGGTCCAGCGCGCCTTCTGGCGGTTCCTGCGGCGGCGTGGCCGCCAGCATGGCTTCGGACAGGCGGCGGTAATCGGCCAGTTCAGCGCGCAGTTCCGGGTGTTGCGCCAGCAGCGCTTCTACCTGCCGTGTTTCTTCTTCCGTCGTAATGCCAAAGGCATAGCCGGGTAACAGGGAACGGGCTTCCTCTTCCTGTTCCTCTGGAGTTCTCGTGTCGTCTTGCGTCATACCTGTAAACCTGTGCCGGCATCCTGCCGGTCCCTATCACGTCTTTGAAGCCTGCTCCGCCTTCTCGGCGGCCAGATCGCGCAGCTTTCGCAGGCCAAGCTGCAAGCGCGATTTCACCGTGCCAAGCGGCACCTGAAGCCGTTCACTGATCTCGGCATGCGTCATGCCCTGCCAGAACGCAAGCTGGATCACTTCCACCTGTGCCGCCGGAAGCTGGTCCATCAACCGGTGTACCAGTTGCAGGTCATTCATCAAGACTTCATCAATCGTACCTGACGTTGCGTGGAGCGGGATATCGTCCAGCGCCGTCGCCGACAGCGGGGGCTGACGCCGCTCCTTCCGCAGGCGGTCAATCGCTGTGTAGCGGGCGATGGTGACAATCCAGTTGATGAAGCGCCCCATATCGGGGTTCCATTTCTGCGGCTCGCGCCAGACTTTGACGAACGTATCCTGCATCACTTCTTCCGCCGACGCCGGGTTCTGAAGTACGCGCATGGCAACGCTATAGACCAGCGGCGCATAACGCTGGTATAGCTCGGCAAGCGCGCTCTGATCGCGCCGCGCGATTCGCTCCATTAACGCGATGTCGTCCGGGTACATAAGCCTGGGTTGATACGGTGGCAGATGTTATGAAACAGTATAACACATCGCCCACCCCGGCGACATCGCGCCCGCGCCAGCCTTTACTTACTTAAACGAGAAAAGCGGAACGCCCGGATGAGTTCTCGATGAGAAGGCGATAAACGAGCGCCGTCGAGTCGTCCGCAGGCGCGTCTTTAAACGTTCACTATATCAGGCGCGCGGACAGACGGCTGCGCGGCTGTCTTTGTGCGCCTGGGGATCCGTTCATATTGGGGGAGATTCATGATGCGCCATACAAAATACTGGTTACTGATCGCTGCGTTCGTCCTCGTGGTCGCCATGCCTGTGTTCGCGCAGGATGGGCCGACCATCACCATCGCCGAAAACGAGGCGCTTGGCCCCTATCTGGCCGACGCCAGCGGCAGGACGCTGTACGTGTTTGACCGCGACACGATCAACGTCAGCAATTGCACCGGCCAGTGCGCCGAAAACTGGCCGCCACTGACCGTCGAAAGCGCTGATGCGTTGAGCGCCGCCGAAGGCATCCCCGGCATGCTTGGCACAATCGAGCGCGAAGACGGCACGCTGCAGGTGACATATAACGGCTGGCCGCTGTATTACTGGTCGCGCGATGAAGCGGCGGGCGACGTCAGCGGCCATCGCGTCGGTCGCGTCTGGTGGGTGGCTACCCCGGCCACCGTTTCGGTGGGCGGCAACGCCGATCTGGGCCGTTTTCTGGTCGGGCCGAACGGCATGACGCTGTATCTATTCCTCAATGACGAGCCGGGCGTCAGCAACTGCACGGGAGATTGCGCGACCAACTGGCCGCCGCTGACCGTCGAAAGCGCCGATGCGCTGAGCGCCGGTGTGAACGTGCCCGGCGAGCTTGCGACCATCGAGCGCGACGATGGCACGCTGCAGGTGACATATAACGGCAGGCCACTGTATTACTGGGCGCAGGATGCGGCGATTGGCGATGCGACCGGCGAAGGCCGGGGCGATGTCTGGTTCGTCGTGCGGCCCGAAACGGTCGTCATAGGCGGCAACGATGAACTGGGCGCGTTCCTGACTTCGGCAGACGGCATGACGCTCTACACCTTCGCCAACGACGAGCCGGGCGTTAGCAACTGCACCGACCAGTGCCTTGAGAACTGGCCGCCGTTGACGGTCGCCAGCGAAGACGCACTGGTGGGCGCTTCGGACCTGATGGGCGAACTGGGCGTCATTGATCGCGGAGACGGCACATTGCAGGTGACATACAACGGTATGCCGCTCTACTTCTGGATCGAGGACACGCAGCCTGGCGACGCCACCGGCCACAACCGGGGCGATGTCTGGTTCGTAGCAACTCCGTAACCTTTTACGATTCCCCTCGCCAGGTCTATCTGGCGAGGGGAATCTCTGCCTGTTGGGCAAAACGGGGCCAACTGACGGGGGAACGTTACGCCGTCAGCGCGTGCTTGTTGCGGGCTTCCTCGATAAGCTGGGCGTAGTGGTCGATGACCTCGTCCATCATCGCGTCCCAGCTTTGCGTTTCGGCAAAAGCGCGGGCGGCGCGGCCCATCGCCTCGATGCGCTCGCGGCTGCTGGCGATCCGGCGCACGCCCTCTACCATGCCCTGAACGTCGCCAACTTCGAATGAATACCCCGTCTCGCCTTCGGTGATCACATCCTGCACGCCGCCGACACGAGACGCGACGACCGGCAACCCTGCCGCCATTGCCTCGACGACGACCAGACCGAAGGTTTCCAGCGCCGAGGGAAAAACGAAGATATCCGCGCTGGCGTAGGCCTGAGACAGTGCTTCTCCCTGCAAATAGCCCATAAACTTCACCGGCAGCCCGGCGAAACGCGCTTCGAGAGAGGCGCGTGCCGGCCCATCACCAACCAGCGCCAGCCGCGTGCCGGGAACCTGTTCCAGCACCGCCGCGATCTGGTCAAGCTGCTTTTCCGATGACAGCCGCCCGACGTAAAGCAGCAGCGTCTCGTCCGGATGCCCGCCGGACAGAGCATGACGCATGGAGTCGCTGTAATAACGCGGGTTGAATTTGTCCGCATCGACGCCGCGCTTCCATAGACCGACCCTCTTCACGCCCAGAGCCAGCATTTCCTGCTGCACCAGCCTCGACGGCGCGAGCGCATAATCCGCCGCGTTGAAAACGACGCGCGTCAACAGGTCGGTCACCGGCTCGATCAGGCCCAGATTGTAGTGATGGGCGATTCGGGCGAGGTCGAGATGAAACGAGGCGATGGTCGGGATGCCCAGCCGTCTTGCCATCAGCATCCCCGGAATGCCAATCAGAACCGGATGGATGAAATGGGCGATGTCGGGGCGAAACCGTTTCAGTTCGTGGTAGGTCGAAAGCGTGGGCGGCCCGACGCGAAGTTCGGGATAGAGCGGAAACGTCACGCCCGGCACGCCGATCACGGGCGTGCGGTTATAGCGGTCGACGCCCATTTTGGGCGCGACGATCACCGTGTCGATGCCGCGCTTCGTCAGATGATCGAGCAACAGGCAAATGACGGTTACGATTCCATCGACCTTGGGCAGAAAGGTTTCGGTAAAAAGGGCAACGCGCATCGCTTGTCCTGAAGCTAGGGCCGGGTTCTATCGAATCTACAACACGAAACCGCCGCGCGAGTCGCGCCTCATCAGCAAGTCTTAAACCGCAGGCGAGCCTTTTTGTTCCAACGCGAATCGACACTTACAATGAAAAAAGATCGGTTCCGCAAACGACTAAGATAGAGCATGGTTCAGACATCCGATGTTAGCGTCAGGCTGGACGAGCGCATCCGGCTTATGTCGACGCTGCTGGCCGGCACCGACTGGCCAGATCGCGCTCTGGCGCGCAAACCGCATGGCCTGCACGCTCATGCCCGGGCAGCGCGCAAATATCTGCAGCCCTATCGCCAGCACAGCGCCTTGCGCGTCTTGCAGGCGCTGATTGACAGGGGCGCGCCTGCCGAAGCCCTGTTCGCGCTGGCGACCCGGTTCACATGGCCCGGTCTGGAAGACCGCGCTTTGCCATCGTGGGTTCCCCCAGGCTGGCCAGACGCGCTGCGCGATCTGGTGCGTACGGCAGCGCTTGATAGCTGGCTGCAATCGCAAGACGCTGCGTGGCAGACCAGCATCAACGCCGCGCGCCGGGCGCTGGAGGGCGTTACTTTCAAGCCGTTCCTTGCGCCGTTTCTGGGGGCCATCCCTGAAGACCTGATTTTCGTGCCCAACATTGGCCAGCCGTCCGATCAGGAGGTGGCCGTGCGCGCCGGTCGTTCGCTGGTCAGCATCACGCCGCCGCGCATTGCATGGGGCGATAACCCGCCATGGCCGTTCGACGACGATCCGGCGTATGTGATCCGCGCGGCGCTGGCGTGCTACATCCGGCTGGCGCTGACGCCCTTCCTGAACACGCACGCCGAGCGCGTGGCCGCGGCCTCAAAGACCGCGCTGCCGGTGAGCGAGGATTACGCCCGCGCCTATCCCACATGGCAGGCGCAGTTTGCCAATCTGTTCGTTTCCGGTCTGGTCGCCCTCTATCTGGAAGAACACGTTAGCGAGCGGGAGGCCAATGCCTTCGTGCTGATGGAGACGAAAGTCTATGGCGTGGCGCTGCTCCCCGCGACGGTGCGCGTGCTACGGCGCTATCGTGACGAAGCGGCGACCGGACGCTACCAGTCGTTTGCCGCCTTTCTGCCGCTGTTTCCCAAGCAACTGCGCGTCGTCCGGCGTATCGTCAGCCTGTAGGGGCGGCCATGACCGCCCCGCTTCGGCGCATGGGGTCGCGTCGGGCAACTTAAAACGCATTGTAATTTACCGCCGGGTTTGCGGTAAGATTCTTCCCTTAGTAAGCGTCATAATAGTGAGATTAACCGGATTGGGAGCACGCGAAATGTCATTTCAGGAAGAGCGCGTGAACCGGCTGCTAACGGCCATTTTTTCTGCCCATCAGGACGAATGTATTGATTGTGAAACCTGCTGTGAACAATTCGATTGTCTGGTTGAACTGGTAAACAGCGGGGCCAATTTGCGTGAAATCCTGCCAGCTGTCGAGGAGCATCTGCGCTGTTGTCCCGACTGCAATGAGGAATTTCAGGCATTGATGTCGATCATTCGCGCAGAAACCAGCGGGCTTCTGGCAGCAGATTACGAAAACCGGCCACCCGCGGAATGAGTGTTCCGGGCGTTAGCAGCGACATTTGACATACGGGGTATGGATTGAGCATGCGTAGAGTTCGAGTATTGATTATTGGGTCTGGGCCTGCGGGGCTGTCGGCAGCCTTGTATACAGCCCGCGCCCAGTTCAGCACGGTTGTCATCACCGGGCCTCAGTTCGGCGGCCAGATCGCCACAACCCACGAAGTCGATAATTTCCCCGGCTTTCCGGAAGGGATCACCGGTCCTGAACTGGTTGAGCGGATGAAGCAGCAGGCCGAACGCTTCGGCGCGGAGTTTGTCTACGATGTCGTGACCGATGTCGATCTGAGCACCGGCTCGCCGTTTACCGTCACGACGACCAGCGAAACGTTCGTCGCCGATGTCATCATCGCGACCAACGGAGCTGACCCGCGCAAGCTGGGCGTTCCCGGAGAGCGCGAGTATGTTGGCCGTGGCGTGAGCTACTGCGCGACCTGTGACGGCTTCTTCTTCCGCGGCAAGAAAGTCGTGGTAGTTGGCGGCGGGGATTCGGCGCTGCAGGAAGCGCTGTTCCTGACCAAATTCGCCGATGTGACCGTCATTCACCGGCGCGATACTTTCCGCGCCAGCACGGCATTGCAGACGCGGGCACGCGCCAATCCCAAGATCAGCTACATCATGGACAGCGTGGTCGAGGCGATCAATGCCAACGAGCATGGCGTCGTCAAGTCGGTGACGCTGCGTAACGTGAAAACCGGCGAAGTGACCGAATACCCGACCGATGGTGTCTTCATCTTCATCGGTTACGACCCGAACGGTGGGCTGTTCAAGGGCCAGATTGCGACCGACGCCGACGGCTATGTGCTGGTTGACCAGTTGATGCGGACGAACGTCGATGGTGTGTTCGCTGCCGGTGAAATTCGGGATCGCATCTGGCGACAGGCGGCGACCGCCGCGGGCGAAGGGGTAGCCGCGGCCCTGAGCGCGACACACTGGCTGGAAGAGCGCGCCGGCGAACTGGAGCCGATTGAGGGCGAGCTTTCTGAACAAACCGCCGGCGACTAAGCCGCCAGACCACGAAATCACCAACGAACGCAGATGCGCTTGCAGCTACAATGAACGCAGCGCATCTGCGTTTTTGTTTTCCAAAGCGCCATTTTCAGACGTGGATCTTCATGAGCAATTCGAAATTACGGACGCGGCTGATCGCGGCATTGGCGGTCGTCATGCTGGCAGCAGGCGCCGCGCGCCTGCTGCCGGGGCCGCGTACCATCGACGACGCCTTTATCACATTTCGCTACAGCCGCAATCTGGTCGAGGGACATGGCTTTGTCTATAACGCCGGCGTCCACACCCTCGGCACGACGACACCGCTGTTCACGCTGCTGATGGCAGCGATCAGTTTCATCACGGGCAGAAGCGACTTCCCAACCTATGCGCTCGTCGTCAGCGCGCTGGCAGATTCAGGTACAGCAGCCCTACTCCTGTTGCTGGCGCAGCGGTTGACAGGTAGTAATTTGGCCGGGTTTGCCCTGGGCCTGTTGTGGGCGGTTGCGCCCCGAAGCGTAACCTTTGCAGTGGGAGGTATGGAAACCAGCGTCATCATCCTGTGGATGGCGCTGGCAGTGTGGAGTTATGTCAACCAGCACGAACGACTGCTTGGCCTGTTCGCCGGACTGGGACTGTTGACGCGCGTCGATGCTGCGCTCTGGGTCGGGTTATTGCTGTTGGCCCAGCTAATTGAACGCTGGCGAAGCACACAAAGGCTATCCGTCAGCAGCTTGCCGTGGTCCACGTGGCTGATGGCAGGTCTGGTCATACTACCGTGGCTGGTGTTCGCAACCGGCTATTTTGGCTCTCCGCTGCCCAATTCGTTGTCGGCAAAGTCGGTTGCCTACACCCTGCCGCCGGGCGCGGCATTTGGCACGTTTCTGACGGCGTATTCGACACCGTTCCTCGAATATGAAACCATTGGGACTGGCGCGATGGTGACGGGTGTCATCTATCTGGCGCTCAGCCTGTTTGGAATTGCCTACGCGGCCCGGAGGTTGCCGCGCGCTGTGCCGTTCCTGCTTTATCCCTGGTTGTACCTGTTCGTTTTTTCACTCGCCAATCCGCTGGTATTCCGCTGGTATCTGGCGCCGCCGATGCCTGCACTGATGCTCTCGCTAATCATTGGGGCATGGTCGCTATTTTCAGCATTCGGGCGCACGATGCACATGCGACGTTTCCCTGTCGTTGGTCTCGCCAGTGTGGTGTCTGTCTGGCTTGCATTTTCTCTCAACGCCTGGACGCTGCATCCCGATCACGGGTCAGACCGGCCAGCCCCGCTCATGGCCTGGCACAAGATCGAACTGCTTTACGAAGCTGTAGGCCGCCGTCTGCGCGACGAGTTCGGCGTGACGGCGGAAACGCGCGTTGCGTCGGCGGATATTGGCGCGATTGGCTATTTCAGCGGGGCGACGATCATCGACACCGTCGGCCTGGTGACACCAGAACTCACTCGCTATTACCCGGTTCCCAGCGAACTGGTCCCCGCCGGGCAGAACTATGCAATTCCACCTCAGCTTATCCTCGATACGCAACCGGAGTATCTGGTCACCATGGAAGCGTTTGTGCGCCTGGGGCTCGAACAATCACCGGTATTTCAGACGCACTATGAGTTAATCCACGAAACGCCGACCGACTTTTATGGCACGGGCATGCGCGTCTACCGCCGTGTCGACCGGCCCGCATCCGAAGCAACTGGCGCAAACAGCCACTATAGAGACTCTGCCGCTTTTGCGTTACACTTGTCACAATCTCAACAGCGCTATGCGGAGGCTCGTTCATGACGACAGATTCGAGGACGTGGTTTTACAGCACGCCGGAACAACGTCCTTATTACATCGAAGAGCGGGTAAACCAGACCCTGTGGAAGCACCGCCTGCAGAACATCTTCATGACCTGCACCAAACACACGCCGCCTTTCAGAATGGAAGGCCGCTGGTATGACATGCCTGTTACGTTCGAGTGGCAGCCGGGCAAGTATTTCCTGCTACGCACGAGCAAGGAAAGCAAGGAACTGATCGGTGTGCTGCGCCAGGTGCTGATGATGCCGCCCGTTCTTTCATATCAGGACATCGACGGCATGTACGCCGTGGAGTGGCACACGGATGGCGGGGAAACGCGCTGGCGCGAAGTGCAGGGCAACCCGCATTATCAGGGCGTACGCCGCTTCAAACAGCCGGCGCGGTAAGATTCTCGAATAAACGCGCGTCTATATGGTAGTATCGCGCGTGTTTGGAGAGAAAAATGCGTAACGTAAAGGTTCGGTTGGATGGGTCGTATCAGACGACGATCGCAACGCGGAATCACGTCTGGGTCGCCGATGAGCCGGTAGACTCCGGTGGCAGCGACGTCGGCCCTACGCCGATGGAGATGCTGCTGGGCGCGCTGGGGGCGTGCGCCGCGATCACCGCGCGCATGTATGCCCAGCGTAAGGGCTGGCCGCTGGAAGGCGTGGAAATCGACGTCACCATAGAGAAGTTCAAGAAAGACGAGTATCCCGCCTACTCCGGCGAATCCGATGTCGTCAACGAGCTGCGGCAGCGTATGGTTTTTCACGGCCCACTGACCGATGAGCAGCGTGAACGGCTGCTGGAGATTGCGGGCAGATGCCCTGTACACCGGGTACTCACCCAGCCGAATTTCATGATCGAAGAACTGCTGACGGATGAACCGGCCAGCGCAAGTACGGCTCAGTAATTCGGCAGACGAGTGTATTTACGCCCCTTGCGAGGGGCGTTTTTTGTTTCTTCCGGAGTGGTCGGAACCTGCTGCCGGGCGTTACACTTGGTTGCGAATGCAAAAGGAGATGGCATGCCGGAACAGACGTATTCCATTGATGAGGACCTGAAGGAAGCGCGGGCGATGGCCCAGAGTCTTGAGGACTACGTGCGCGGCAACGAACTCTATGGCCGCGCGGGCGGCGGGTTCTTCAGCTTCAGCCGCATGGCAAGCCTGACGGTCGGCGCGCTCCTGATGCGGCTGCGGCGGCTGCGCGCGTTCTGGGAACAACTCACGCCCGAACAGCGTGAAATCCTGCAGGCAGCCGAAAACCAGCACGAGCAGACGCGGCGCGAATGGCGGCGGCACTATGACGAAAAGATGGTGCGCGAGGCGCACTCACGTCTGGATGCCATGCAACATTTCTTCGAGGAATGCCGCGACGATCCGAAACTATGCGCGCGCGTCTATTTGCCTGAGGCGCTACGCCGCACGATTGTTCAGGAACTCTGGCACGCGATTGACGAGGCCGGTATCCCGAACAACGATCTGGCGGCGAAGATGCGGCGGGTCGATGCCAGCCTGCGCCGCTATACGCAAAGCGATGACTTTCTGTGGGACGCGCAGCTTCAGGAGGTGTATCCCCGCGACATCTACTGGTGGCTCTATGCCCGCCCGCCGCAGCCCGAACGGGGATAAAGCGCCGCGTCAGACGGTCTTGACCGGGTTCATCGCTTTCGACACGTTGTGCAGTTTCATGAACATGTCATCCAGCGGCCAGACCGTTACGACTGCCTCGGCCACTTCTGCAACCACGATATGCCCGCCATCTTCCTCCGCCGGGCGATAACCGTGCAGGTGCAGCGGCACGCCCGGAACCGAGATGAACGGATGCAGCGACGGATTGCCGGTGTACGCGCCGTTGAAAATCCAGTCGCTGTCGCCATATTCCCCAAACCGGAAGTGCTGCTCGCCGACGTAACCTTTGCTTAGATCCATGCCGCTTAACGGCACGTTGTAAGCATCGGTCGTGCGAACGTGGCGACACCGGGCTTTGACCTGAACGCCAGCGACGCCGATATTATTGGCGGCCAGTTGCCCGACCAGCCATTCGTGCAGGTTGGGCAGATCGTTTACCCGCCAGATGAGCGCGGTTTCGGGATTGCAGACCGCCACCACGAGGAAGGGGAAATTGGCCTGCCGGTCGTTACTGTCGACGCGCGGTGTGACCAGCACCGCGCCTTCGTCCGCCGGTGTCCTCCAGCAAACATCGAGAATGCGCCCTAGCGGATCGCTTTCCGGGTCGGTCCACAGAAAGCGCGGTTTGCCCGCCGTGCCGTCGGGAATGACCTCGCCGTTTCGCATCAACCAGTTCGTAGTTCCCACGCCGACAATCGGCCAGTCCGCCGGATAGCCGGACAGGTCACGCAGGACATCCTCGGTCGTGACCGTATGAAACAGATCGCCGCGCAGCAGGCGGTCGGCGGTGTTATAGACAAGCAGGGTTGAACGAGCGTCGGGCATCATATCCTCCGGAGGATTCGCGGGCTTCCTGTTATACTCTAGCAGAGATTGGGGCAAACTAAAGATAAGCCGCCATGCGACTGTTTATCGCGATTGATCTATCTGACGCCGTGAAAAACCAACTGGAAGCGCTACGCGCCGACATCCCCGGCGCAAACTGGGGCAGGCGTTCGGCCTACCATCTGACGCTGCGCTTTCTGGGCGACGACATCGCGGAAGACCGCCTGCCGGTCATCCGCAAACAGCTAGAGCTTGTGAAGGCCGATCCGTTCGAGTTGTCGCTGCGCGGCGTCGGCTGTTTTCCGTCCGGCGGTCGCAAACCGGCGCGCGTCCTGTGGGTGGGCGTCAAATCGCCGCCCGCGCTGCAGGTTCTCTACGGGCAGGTAGAGCGCGCTGTCCTTGCAGCCGGGTTTGAGGAAGAGGATCGCCCCTTTACTCCACACATCACGCTGGCTCGTCTGCGCCTGCCGCGGGTGGAGCGCGAAGTCTCCCGGTTTCTCCAGCGCTACGAGCAATTCCAGAGCGAGGCGTTTCCGGTTTCAGAGTTTGTCCTCTATTCCAGTGTTCTCACCCCTCAGGGCGCTGAATATACGCCGCTCCTGAAGGTCCCGCTGCGGGGCTAATTCCGGTCTGGCTGCCTTCTCCGTGCCATTCCTCACTTTGCTTGCGGTAGAGTTGTTCTGCTTTTAGAAAACCCAAGCCTCGTTTATCCAATCTTCATGCATAATGGAGAGCGAGAGCATGGGATGATTGAGGTTCAGGATGCAGGGTGCGGGGATTCAGGAATATGTGCGGTTGCTTGGCAGCGCCGATATCGAGCAGCGGCGGCAGGCGATCATCGCGCTTGGCCGGTCGAAGCAGCCGGCGGCGCTGAAGCCGCTGGCGGAGGTTTACCGGCGCGAAACCGATCAGGAGTTGCGCGAGCTGGCGTTACGCGCCGGAAGATACATCAAAGCGCAGGCCGGACAGCAGAGTGAAAGCGCCTCTCAGGTCACGCAAACCATAGATGAACCGGCTTCTCCGGCGCTGGTCGATGCGCCGCGGCCGGTATCCGAACGCGCAGAGCGCGCGGCCAGAGCCGCCATTGAGGACGCGCTCAGTTTTCAGACCCATGGCGACATCGCCAGAGCCATCCGGAGCGTGAAGAAAGCCTACCAGCACAATCCGCAACTGATCAAAGACACGTTCTTTCTCGGATTGGCGACCAGTCTGCTCAACTGCGACGAGGCCGATCTGGTTCAGGCGTTGCAGGACGATCACCGGGCCAGCCAGGCCGTGCGTTCTTCAGAAGAGCGCAAAGCGCAGGTTGCTCTGGCCGAACACATCAAAGAGGTAACCAGCTTCCGCTGGACGGCAGTCAGCCTCGATCTGACGTTGTTCTCGCTTCTGGTGACCGCCGGGCCGCTGCTGCTCTTCTTCGTCCTCGGGGAAAGCCTGCGTAACTGGCTCGCGCTGGTCGGGAATGGCGAGGCGGAATCGAATGAAGTGCTCATTAAGCTGGCGGAGTTTGTCAGTGCGCTCGACGCGACCGCCCTGTTGGTTCTGGCGGCCACGTTTCTCATCAGCGGCCTGCTCAGCCTGATGGTGCAATGCGTCGCCATTCATGTCAGCGCGACGCGCTATCTGGGCGGGACCGGCACGCTGCGCTACCTGATGTACAGGCTGATTTCCTATTTCAACCGCTTCATGCTGATCGTGTTTGCCATCACGTTCGTCAGCATCTGGCTGTTCATCAGCCACGGCTTTCCGGTTGGAATGCTTCTGGTCGGCGGTATTCTGGCGCTGTACTCGCTGTTCGCTTTCATCAAAATCGGCGACCGGATCGGCGAAGCCTATAAGTTCAGTTCCGGCGGCGGCTGTATCTCGGTAATCGTCGCGTCCATCGTCCTCGTGGTCGCTAACGGCGCGATTGCCTATCTGGTTTATCTGGTGCTTGGCCACGTGTTGTCCAGCATCTTCCCCGAATTTCCTCTGTAGCGCCCGATCAGGCCGGTAAGACAGCCCATGCGATTTATGGCGGCTGTCTTATCGGTTTCTCGCGAATAGTTACAGTATGCTAAGTTGACTCTTATTCGTGTTACGCACAAGGCGCGGCAGTGGCTGCCGGCGTGTTGTGCCGGGGAGAATCACCGGGGAGCCTGAAAAGATGCTGGATCTGTATGTCGAGCAGCTACGCAGCGCTGATCCACAAGTGCGCCGTCAGGCGATCATCGCGCTTGGCAAGCAAAAGGACCCGGCTGCCTTGCGCCCGCTGGCGGAAGTTTACAGGAACGACCCCGACCCGGCACTACGCGAGCTGGCCTACAAGGCCGGGCGCTACATCAAGGCGAATGCCGCGCCTGAAACGACGCCAGCCGCGCCGCCGGAAACCAGTCTGGAATCGCTGCTTTCGCCCCTGGAAGAAACCGGCAGCCGCGACGAAGCGCCCGCCAAACCGGTTTCGAAGCGTAACATCGAACGGGCCAAAAGCTATTTCGACCGCGCGCTCGATTTTCATGTCCGTCAGGATGCGGTGAAAGCAGTCGAGATGATGGCCAAAGCGCTCGACGCAAACCCGTATCTGGCGCAGGATTCGGTATTTCTGAACATGGCCATAGACCTGACCGGGCAAGGGGCGCGCGGCGCAGTCGCAACCCTGAGCGACCCCGAAGCGCGCGATGCGCTGCTGGATCGTCTGAGCGGCGGCGATGGTGGAAGCGGGCGGGCGCGTAGAAAGCGTAAAACGCAGGATCAGGACTGGGGCCCGGCGCTGCTGGACCTCGGCATTTACGGGCTGGTCAACGGCGCGATTGCCTTCGTCACGACGCTGGTTGCCCTGCAGGCGCTGGTCGAATTCATCCTTGCCGGCATGGCCGCCGGCGGAGGCAATGTCGTGCCCGGCATAATGGGACTGGAGGGCCTGACCACGGCCAATATATCGCTGCCCCTCGCCGGTCTCTATGGCATTCTTTACGCCCTTATCAGCGCGATCATGCTGTTGCTGACGGACGGAGCCGTTCATCTGGTGGCAACGACCGTCATGGGCGGAGAAGGCACGCTGGTCGGCCTCATTCGCCGCACGACCCTGTACTTCACCGTGCTGGTCCCGATTTCCACGGTGATCTCTCTGTTGCCGGCCTTTCTAAACGATGGCGATACGTTCAACCCGGCGTTTTCACTCGTTTCGCTGGCATTCACGATCGGCACGCTAGTCTGGGCGGGCAAGCTGACAGGCGATGCCTACGACTTTGGCACGGCGCGCGGCTGCCTGTCGATCTTTCTCGGCGGTCTGGCGCTGGCCCTGCTGTTCGCCTGCGGCGTCTTCACGCTCAGTCTGGTGCTGGCGCAGGCGTTCGGCGCAGCCCAGATGTAGGCCAGAGGTAATTCCCGGAACCAGCAGCTATCCCATGTATAATGAGTCGCGCGTTGACGTTGGACGCTCTGCGCAACGCCGATCATTCGCTGTTTCCAAGGGAGGCAATTCGCTTGGGAAAATTCTCGGCGCAGCCTGCGCTGACACCCAGACGCCTGATCGCCCCGCTGGCTGCCGTATCAGCAGCGGGCGCGGGGCTACTGGCCTATGCCCATTACATCGAGCCGAAATGGCTCGATATCCAACATCTCGAACTGACGCTGCCGCGTCTTGACCCGGAATTTGATGGCTATCGCATTGTCCAGTTCAGCGATCTGCACATGGAGCTCTGGCAGGACTGGGCCATGCTGGAAGAAATCGTCGCCCAGACCAACGCCTTCGAGCCGGATCTGATCGCGCTGACGGGCGATTACGTTCACCGGCGGGTCGATGGCGTCGCCGACCGCCTCAGCCAGACGCTGTCCCGGTTGCGCGCGAAAGACGCAGCGCTGGCGATCATGGGCAACCACGATTACTGGCAGGACGGCAACGCCGTTCGCCGGATGCTGGCGCGGGCCAACCTGATCGACATCAGCAATAGCGTGCACACGATTCGCCGGGGAAACGCGGCGCTTCACATTGCCGGCATCGACAGTGTGGTGGAGATGCGCTCGCGGCTTGATCTGGTGGTGGAAAGCCTGACCGAACCGGGGGCGGCGATACTGCTGGCGCACGAGCCGGATATCGCTTATGTAACGGCCAGCACAGGGTGTTTCGACCTCCAGCTATCCGGCCATTCTCACGGCGGTCAGGTGCGAGTGCCGCTGCTCATGAATCTCGTGCTGCCGGCGTTCGCCCGGCGGTTCGTGGTCGGCCTCAATCGCATCAATGGCATGTACGTGTACACCAATCGCGGCGTCGGCATGTCCGGTATGCGTTTGCGCTTCAACTGCCGCCCGGAACTGACCGTCTTTACGCTGCGCGCCAATGGCCGGCGCCGGTCCCGGCCTAACGGGAACGAGCGTTCGGCGCTGGCGTAAACAGCCGCCGCTGCGGCTCCACGCGCGGGGCGCGTCGAGTCGCTCATCGGAATAACGCGGCTGCAAATTCAGGGAACGATACCGAGTTCGCGCGCTTCCTCATAGGTCAGCGGCCCCCGGCCCTGCCGCACTTCCAGCGCGATTTCCGCCAGCCGATCCGGGTCGAACAGGTCATCCGCAGCCGACAGATCCAGCACCGCCAGTTGGTCGAGAATCGCCGGATCAAAGTCGGTAATCGGCGGCAGCATTTCGCGTTTCGGCTCGTCGCTCTCCTGTACGGGCGTGTCTTCCCACGTTTCGGCGCGCAGAGCGATGGGTTCGACGGTATCCACCGCCGGTTCCGGTTCCGCCTCAGGCTCGGTGAGGATTTTCGGCTTCGGCGTTGGGCCGGACGTGTAAATGGCGGTGGCTGCCGCGCCCAGCAATGCCTTCAGGTCTTCGGCGGCGCGGCGGCCAAAGCGCGTGACCGCGCCGAACTGGCGCACGCCTGCCTGACCGTCGAAGATCAGCGACAGAAAATAGTGGAAGCCAACCGACAGGACAAAGACGTCGTAGGTTTCGCCATCGTAGAACTGCAAAGCCGAAGCGTGCCCGCCGACCAGATCGCCAATCGTAATCGTGGTGTGAACCATCGGCAGCAGGGTGCTGGTGAGCTGCTCGCGGTTGAGATAGCTGACCGCGCCGCGCTCGACCAGAACGCGCCCATCGCGGCTGCTCAGGACAACGGCCAGCGCGCCGACATCGGTGAGCAGGTTGTCGATCATGGCGCTGGCCGCCTTCAGATCGAGCGAAGGAACCGGCCCGTAGTCGCCGGCTGGCGCAGGCGCGGGCGTTGGGGCTGCCGCGCCTTTTGCGGCAGTCACGAGGTCCTGCCCGCGCAGACCGGCATGGACGGCGCGCATTAACTGGTAGGCATCCAGCGGACGCCGCAGACAGATCAGGCGCGCTTCATCGGGAAGCAGCCCGTTGCTGCTGTCTGTCACCACGATCAGGGCTGTATCGGGCGCGGTCTGGCGCACCCGTTGCGCCAGTTCAATGCCGTCCATGTGCTGGTCGAGCTGATGCGCCGTGACCAGCAGCGCGCAGCCACCTCGCCTGACTTCTTCCAGCGCTTCAAGGCTGCCCGGCACATCGATCTGAATGACGGGTTGGTCGAAAAGCTCGACGACGGCGCGGACCGAGCGCGAAACAGTTGCTTGCGGATCAACGGTAATGATTCGCGGAATCGACAGCATCGCAGGCTTCCGTGATCGATACACAGTGTCGGATATAAAAAGTATAAAGCTGAAATAGCGTTAATTTTCCCCGGAAAACGCCTCAACCCTTAAGGTTTTGCGCGGCTCCCGGCATCGGGGTGGATAAGGATATGTGGTTAGGTCTCAAGTGCCGACGCCGCTGAACAGCGTGCGCAGCGGGGCATGGAGCATGCTGTACGGATAGCGCGTTCGACGGTGATTCAGCGCGCGGTCATAACGCCTGTCATCGAAGAGCAGTCTGGCGATAGCGGCCAGCCCACCGCGCACGAAACGCAGCCACAGCACGCTGGGCGACGGGTCGGGTTCCCCGTAAGCCGGGGATGTGGGGACAGCCGTCGGGCTGGCGGCCCGCTCGCGCAGGCGTTCCCACGCCAGACGTTTCTGTTCAGGCGTGACGACGGTCGCCGACTTTAACGACTGCGAAATAAGTCGATCCAACGAATTATCCAACCAGTCCTGCATATCCGTGTGCGACCTCATTGACCCTATACACGTCTCCAAGTTTGCGGCGCAGATTTTCCCGTGCGTAATAGAGCCGGCTTTTGACCGTGCCGACAGGGCAATCCAACACGCTGGCGATTTCTTCGAGACTTAGCCCGCTTAGATAGTGTAGCACGACCACAACCTGCTGATTGAATTGCAATTCGCTAACGGCCTGACGCACCTGCTCCTGAATCTCGGCGTGTTCGGCGACCTTATCGGGCGCCTGAATCGCCGGGGCCATAAGCTGATCGACCAGCGCTTCCAGCGACACGCGCCGCCGCTTGCGCCGGGTAATCCATGTGTAGGCCAGATTAACGGTCACGCGGTATAGCCATGGAGCCAGAGGTAGGGAGGTGTCGATGCGATCCGCGTAATAGTGAAGTTTCAAAAAGCAATCCTGCGCCAGATCTTCAGCAACGGCGGCGTCCCGGGTAATCGCAAAGGCCGTTCGGTAGACCTGTGGATAGTACCGGTCGAACAGCACGCCCAGTGCGTCAAGATCGTTCTCGCGGAGGCGTTCAACCAGCACGCTGTCCGCGATCTCATTCGTCACAGTCATATAGTCTCCGGACTAACAGCGCGTTTGGTCGCGCTTCGCAAGAAAAGCATTAATTCAATTAAAAGATAGTTACACGAGAGCCACCCCTACCCGAAACCCGGTAGCTCAAGTGTAACGCTTTTCATGAAGATTGTTCATTGAGCTAACGCATTTCTCACGATGAGCGACGCGCGTTAAGATTGCGTCTCCTTACACGCAATATGAGCGTTCCAAAACTTAACCTGTGAAAATCAAACAGGAATGGCAAGGTTGCCCTACAATACATAAGTATGCCACATAACGTAATCAAAGAGAGTATTATGAAAACCGAGAGTCGCCTCAGCCTCCTCTACTTCGCCCTCGGCATCATCTGGATTCTGGTAAGCGACTCGGTTCTAGTTGGCATTTTTGAGACGCGCCCCGACGACAGCCCGTTGCTGGGAACCTTCAAAGGTTGTCTGTATGTGGCCGTGACTGCCGGTCTGCTGTACTGGCTGCTGAGGCGGGAATTTCGCATGCGCGAGCAGACCGAGGCCGAGTTGAACCGCAACCGTCTGTTCGCCCAGCGAGTGATCGAAACCGCGCCGGATGCCGTCATGGTTTACAACGCGGATGGCCTGCAAGCGCATTACATCAACGAGCAGGTAGAAGCCGTGTTCGGCTACACGCCGGACGAGGTGCGTCGCCTCGACGGCACGTTCTGGGAGCAGGTGATCGTGCCGGCGGACAGTCAGCGTGTGCGGGAATATCGCGAGCGTCTTCTCCGCGACCCGGAGAGCTCACCGGGCGAAATCGAATACACCATACGCCATAAGTCTGGCGGTCTGCGTACCGTTGTCGAACGGACTGCGCTTTTTCATCCCACGCCGGGCAGCCAGACCCCGGCGCTTCTGGCGCTGGTGCGCGATATCACCGCGCGCAAGCGTGACGAAGAGCAGCTCACCTATCAGGCGAACCTGCTGCAAAACGTCAACGATGCCGTCATCTCCGTCGATCTCAACTACTGCGTCACAAGCTGGAATCAGGCGGCCGTCGAAATTTACGGCTATACGCCGGAAGAAGCGTTGGGCAAGCCGCTGCGCGATCTGATCAATACCGAATATCCCGATGTCGGCCGCGAAAGGGCCATGGGGCAGATTTTCAGCGAGGGAACGTGGCGCGGTGAAACGATCCAGCAGCGCAAGGATGGAACATGCCTGCGCGCGCTGACATCGTCGCGCCTGCTGCGCGACCGGCGGGGAGAAATCGTGGGTATCGTCACCATCAACCGCGACATTACCGAACAGAAACGTCTGGAGCAGGAAGCGCGGGAAAAGGAGCAACTTCAGGCCGAACTGAATCAGGCGCTTCAGAACCGCGCCCTGCACAGCCGGTTCATGTCAATGGTATCGCACGAGTTTCGCACGCCGCTGACGACCATTCAGTTAGCTGCCGAGCTGTTGAAACGATACTTCGACCGGCTAACCCCAGAGGCGCGCGCCGAACGCCTGCGGCAGATTGAAACGGAAGTTGAGCGATTGCTGACCATGCTCGACGATATTTTGCAGGTGCTCAAAACCGAGGCGACGCGCCTGCACTTCAGGCCGGAAAAAGTCGATCTGGTCGCCTTCACCAGACAGGTCGTCGAGGATATGCGACTGGCAGCTCAGGAAACCCACCGGCTTGTGTTTACCAGCGAAGAACCGGAACTGCAAGCCGAGGTCGATCCGACGTTGCTCCGTCAGGCCCTCTCCAATCTGCTTTCCAACGCCATGAAGTATGCGCCCGCCGGCACTGACGTTAACATCGATCTGAAGCGTCAGGGTTTGACTGTGCTGATGGCAGTACGCGATCAGGGCATCGGCATCAGCGAGAAGGATCAGCAGCATCTCTTTGACGCTTTCTATCGCGGCGAAAACGTCGGCAATATTCCGGGAACCGGCCTCGGCCTGCTGATCGCGCGGCAGGCGCTTGAACTGCACGGCGGCAGCATCGAGGTACAGAGCGCGCCGGGGTCGGGCAGCACCTTCACCCTACTCCTTCCCCTCCAGCATCACTAAGTCCACCTGTCCACGCAACATTTCGCTTCTTCATCGCGTCTACCTGATGGTGACTCAAAGGCATGACCGCGCTTTCCCGGTCTGTTCGCCATACTGACGCTGGAGGATGCTATGCTTCGCCGATTGCTTCCGTGGATCATGATCGCGCTGGCAGTGATCGCCTGCAGCCTGAGCGCAGCCCCGGCCGAGCCGCATACATCGGTGACGAGCCATCTGGCGGCCGTCAGGCTGGCGCGCTAGAGTGCCCGTTCTGACAGCCGCGCCGATTGCTGCTACAATCCGCTTTTGTAACGACGATGATAACACTGGCGAGGCTGCTCATGCGTTACTGGCTGCTGTTTCTACTGGCCGTCACGATGGCGGCGTGCAATCTGGTCGCCCAACCGGACGACGCGCTGCCGGACGGCGGAGGCTCGACCGAGACGTACACCAACACCGTAGCCGGCTATGCGTTCGACTTCCCGGCGGACTGGCACCTGATCGCGGATGATCCGCGTTTTGTCCAGCTCTGGTCGCTCGATCCGCAGAGCGTGCAGAACGAAGCCGGTTTTGAAGGCGTCGAGGGCGATTACGTGATCATCGGCTTTCTGGCCGAGGACGAGTTAGCGCCGTCGCTCGATGCGCTGGTTCAGCGTTATGAAGAAGCGATCACCGCCGGTGGAGCAACGATCACAGCCTCGCGCCCGGTCGAGCTGGCAAGCGGGCTGCAGGGCGTGGAACTGCAAACGAGCGACGGCGCGTTCGTCGTGCTGACGATGGTCAACGGGCGCGGCCTGCACGTCGATAGCTTTGGCTCGACCGACATGTTCTACAGCGTGGTCAACACGCTGCGAGAAACGACCATCGAAGCTTCATCATCGCCGCGGTTGTAGCTTTTCCGGCGACCGGTGAAGCCGGAACGGAGGTTACGCGCCATGCCGGCGTCTGGAAGGCGCATTGCGCCGGGTTTAGAATCGACCCTATGAAGCTGATCTCACGGGTTCGCCGTCTGCGCCGTTTGCACAAAGCGCTGCTCGCTGCGGCCGCTGCCGCGCTGGTGGTGACGGCGACCCTCGCCGTCTGGCTGTTTCATGATCTGCCGTCGATCGACCGGCTGGCGGCGGGGTTGGCGCTGCCTTCGACGCGCATCTACGACCGGAACGGCCAGTTGTTGTACGAGATTCTCGCCAGCGGCGAAACAGGCGGCCGCAACCGCGCCATTCCGCTGGACGAGATGCCTCGCCACTGTATTAACGCGGTCATCGCCACCGAGGATGTCAATTATTACAGCCATCCGGGCGTGGACGTCGCCGGCATCGCGCGGGCGCTCTGGATCAATCTGCGCGGCGGCGAGGTCGTCGCCGGGGGCAGCACGATCACGCAGCAGGTAGCGCGCAATCTACTGCTCGATCCCCAGCAGCGGGCCGAGCGCACGCTGCGGCGCAAACTGCGCGAAATGCTCCTTGCGATCCAGCTTACCAGCGCCTACAGCAAAGACGATGTGCTGGCGCTCTATCTCAACCAGTCCTACTTCGGCAATCTCGCCTACGGCATCGAAGCGGCGGCGCGGGCCTACTTTGCCAAGCGCGCGCCGGAGCTGTCGCTGGCCGAGTGCGCGTTGCTGGTCGGGCTGCTGCAATCACCCGCCGTCTATGACCCGCTCACCAACCCGGACGCCGCCTCACAGCGGCAGCACGCGGTGCTCGACCTGATGGTTCAGGCCGGTTTCATCGACCGGGCGCAGGCGGAAACGGCAAAACGAGAGCCCCTGCAATACGCCGCGTCGCCGTTCCCCATCGAAGCGCCCCATTTCGTCATGGCCGTCATCAAACAGTTGGAGCGCGACTTCTCGCAGGCGCTGTACGAGGGCGGGCTGGAAGTCATAACGACGGTCGATCTGAACTGGCAGCGGGCGGCGGAAGAGGTCGTACGGCTGCAACTCGATTACCTGAACAATCCGACCGAACCGGGGCGCGTCCCGGCCAATGCGCGCAATGCGGCGCTGGTCGCCATGGACCCGTTCACGGGGCAGGTGCTGGCGCTGCTCGGCAGCCCGGACTATTTTGACGAGAGCATCGACGGCGCGGTCAATGCGGCGCTGGCACTGCGCCAGCCGGGCAGCGCGCTCAAGCCCTTCACCTATGCGGCGGCGATGGACCCGGCGCGCCCGGAACCGTGGACTGCCGCGACCATGATCCTCGATATCGAAACGCCGTTCATCACGCGGCGGCTGGAAAGTTACACGCCGGCCAATTTCGGTCTGGTCGAGCACGGGCCGGTGCTGGTGCGCGAGGCGCTGGCGTCGTCGATGAACATCCCGGCGGTCGTGGCGCTCAACGAGGTGGGCATCGAAGCGATGGTCGAACTGGCGGCCAATGCCGGGCTGACATCGCTGGCCAATAACCCGAATCTCGATCTGGCGATTACGCTCGGCGGCGGCGAGGTGCGGCTGCTCGATCTGGTACAGGCATACAGCGCTTTTGCCAACGGCGGCTTCCGCGTCGATCCGGTATTCATCCTGCGGGTAGACGACCATAACGGCAACACGCTGTACGAATACCAGCGCCCGCGCCGAACCCGGATCATGGACGAACGGGTGGCGTATATCATCACCCATATCCTGAGCGACGATCAGGCGCGCATTCCCGGCTTTGGCCGCAACAGCGCCCTCAACATCGGGCGACCGGCGGCGGCGAAAACCGGCACGACGACCGATTTTCGGGATAACTGGGTGGTGGGTTACACGCCCAATCTGGTGGCCGGTGTCTGGGTCGGCAACGCCGATAACACGCCGATGGTCAACGTGACCGGCGTGAGCGGCGCGGCCCCGATCTGGAACGCGTTTATGCGCCGCGTTCTGCGCGGCCAGCCGGAACTGACATTCACGGAACCGCCGGGCATCGTGCGGCGCGAGGTGTGCGCCCTGAGCGGCGGCACGGTCACGCCCTACTGTCCGCGGCGCAAGCTGGAACTGTTCATCGAAGGCACGGAACCGACCGAGCCGGACACGTTCTACCAGCCGTTTACGATCGACGCGCAGACCGGCCTGCTGGCGGACGACTCGACGCCGCCCGAACGACGGGTCGAGCGCGTTTTCGTCGTTCTGCCACAAGAGGCGCGCGACTGGGGCATCCGCAACGGGCTGCTTCCACCGCCGGTCGGGGCGCAGGTGGCCGGCCCGGACGCCGACCGCGGTCTGCGCCTGCTGGAACCCGACCCATACACCGTGTTCCAACTGTCTCCCCTCCTGCCCTTCTCGGCGCAGCGCATTCGCCTGACGGTGGGCGCGCCGCCAGGGACCCAATCCGTGACTTACCTGCTGGACGGAGAACCGCTGGGTACGGTCGAAGAAGCGCCGTGGGAACTGTGGTGGCCGCTGGAATATGGCGAGCACGAACTCGTGGCGCAGGCTGTCATGGCCGACGGGACCATCCAGACGAGCGAGGCGATCCCGTTTCGCGTCACGTCGTTCGCCGAACCGGCGTCCTATACCGTCGCCGATTAAGGGCCCGCTGACCGGCGGCTCGGTCGTAGCCGGGCGCTGCCGGCAACTGGCCCGTAGATCCGGCGGTGGAGATGCCCCCGGCGATGCGCTATAATGTCCCATCCGTTTACGCAGGATGCGCCGTCTGGCGTGACTGCGCTCGGGATGAGGTCTTATGCAAATCAGACGCGACTACTCGCAGCCATTTTTCAGTGACCGACGGCGCAGAAGAGGCCGAACGTCATGGCTGTTCGTCGTTCTCTATCTCGCGCTAATCGCAGGTTTCCTCTTTTTCGTCGACGCCAACTTTCATCACCTGCAGATTATGGCCCTCAATATGGTCGGCTATGGGCCGGAGCCGACTCCGTTCCCCAGCACGCTGGCCGAGCAGGGCTACGCGGCGTTCCTCGACGGCGATGTCGAGACGGCGGCTGAGTTGTTCGGTCAGGCGGTCAGCCAGCAACCGAACAACGTGGACTATCTCTACGAATATGGCCGCATGTTGATCGAGAACGGGCGCTACGCCGAGGCCATCGAGATTGGCGATCGTGCCATTCAGGCCAGCCCGCGCGACCCGCGCGGTTACGCCATCAAGGCGCGCGCGCTCGATCTGGACGGGCAATCGGAATCGGCGATCCCGGTCGGCCAGCAGGGCCTGCAGGTGAACCCGAATTTCGCGCCGCTGCATGCCGCGCTGGCGGGCGCTTACCGCAATATTGATCGCTACGACGTGGCGCTGGAATATGGCGAGCGCGCGGTCGAACTCGACCCGCTGGACGCGACGGCGCGCCGCACCTACGCGCTGGCGCTGATCTGGGTCGGGCGGCGCGAAGAAGCCATCGAGCAGTTGAACGAAGCCATCGCCATCAATCCCAAGCTGACCGCGCCTTATTTCGAACTGGCGTTGCAGTATCGCGGCGCGAACGACTTCGAGATGGTTGTGGCCACCTATGAGGCCATTCTGGCGATTGACCCGGACGACCCTAAGGCGCATCTGCGTCTGTGTCAGGTCTATATTCAGGTTGGGCAGGACAACCGCGCGCAGGGCTACTGTGAGGACGCGCTGGCGCTCGACCCGGATTATGCCGAGGCGCAGGCGACGCTGGGCTGGGTGCGCTATCGCCGCCGCAATTACGAAGGCGCGATTGAGATGTTCCGCCAGTGTGAGAGCAACCTGATCGCCAACGGCGAACCGATCAACGAGGACACGATTCGCTGCTACTACATGCGCGGTCTGGCGCACTATTACCTCGGCCAGTGTGACGATGCATGGAATCTGCTCCAGCAGTCGCTGCCGTTGCTGAGCAACCTGCCTCAATACGCGGCTGACACGATTGGCGGGCAAATCCGCGATGGCTTATCCGGCGTGACGGCCAACTGCACGGCCTATCTTGGCCGCCCGCTGCCGACGCCGATTCCGCCGACCGCCATTCCGCCGACGCCGATCGGAGGCTGAACGCGGCATGTATCTTCGCACGCCAAAACGCTACCAGAAGCAGCGGCGACATCTGCTGTCGCTGCGCTGGTTATGGCTGTGGATTTTGACACCGCTGGTCGTCATCGGCGGCTGGCAAATCTACGAAAACCGCGACCGTCTCGCGCCGCCGGTGCAACAGGCGCTTTACGATCTGGCCAACAATGCCCGTAACAGCGTTGCCACCATCACCGCGCCGACGCCGCTGCCGACCGAAGACCCGCTGCGCCGGATACAGGTCGCCAATGCGGCGTGGGTGCAGGGTTCGATTGACGAAGCGGTGCGCGAATACGAAGCGGTCTTGCCCGCCATTCCCAACGACGTGCAGTCGCACTATCGCTATACCTTTGGCCTCATCATGCAGGGCAAAGCGCAGGAAGCGCTGGAGGCCGCCGAAAAGACGATCACGGCCAATCCGTTCTCGTCGGATGCCTGGGCCGTACGTGCGATGGCCCTGAACGAGAGTGGCCGGCAGGGCGAAGCGATTGCCAGCGCGATGCAGGCGTTGCAGCTTGACCCGAAAAACGCCCGCGCGACCGCTGTTCTGGCCGAAGCCTATTTCGACTCCAATCAGGTCGAGCGCGCGCTGACCACCGTCGAAAACGCGCTGAAAGACGACCCCGACAGTGTTGAAGCGCTCTACGTCTACGGGCGCATTCAGGCCGAATCGCGGTTCGATTTTGTGGAAGCGGCGGCGGCGTTCGAGCGAGCGTTCAGCCTCGCGCCGAACATGCCACATATCGGCGTGCAGCTCGCCTATATGCAGCTTCAGGAGCAGGACGCTGAAGCCGGCTTTGAAACGCTACAGCGCATTCTGGAGATGAACCCGCAAAATGCCGACGCGCTCTACGCCGCCGGCTATTTCGCCTTTTCCCAGTTCGGCGACCCGAACCAGGCGCTCGACTTCCTCACCCGCTGTGTCGATAACAACCCGAAGAGCGCCTCCTGCTACTGGTACATGGGGCAGGTGTATTTCAATACCGGGCAGAACGAGCAGGCCCGCGATGCCTTTATGAAGGCGATTGAAGCCGGCACGACCAACACGCGTTATTACCTGTCTGCCGGGCGCATCAACATCACGCTCAACAATTGCACGGCGGCCGTTCCGTTGCTGCGCGAAGGCTACGAACTGGAAAGCTCGCGTCCCAGCCCGAATCAGGATCGGCTGGAAGAATTTAACGAGGCGCTGGCTAGCTGCGGCATCGGCGCTTCCGCCGCGCCGCCTGCCGGGACGAGCGGCACAACCGGCGACGCGCTGGAAATCGAAGGGGGCGAAGAAACGGAAGGCGCTCTGGACGGCGAGGGCGAATAGCGCGCCAGCCGGCGGGTTCTGGCGTGAGCGTGCCGCCGCGCTCGACCGGCTTTCGCCTTCGACGCGGCGGCAGGGGCATCTGGCGGCGTAGACGCCGCCACGTATCCCTGTACTCAGCGTGCCACTTTTTCAGGTGCGGCGGCCAGTTGGCGCAGCGCTTCGACGTGTTCGGGGCCGGTCACAATCGTGAGCAGATCGCCGTCGCGTACGACCGTGCTACCGTGAGGCGTGATTGTCTCTCCACGCCGGTGAATTGCCGCCACAATTGTCCCGTCGGGCCAGTCGATTTCCTGTATCTGCCGGTTGGCGACGGGTGCATGCGGCTGCACGCGGAGTTCAACGACTTCCTGACGCGTGAAGGTCGCCAGACGCACCTGCCGCCCGCGACGCAACGCCTCCAGCTTGCGCTGCAACGCCATGTCATACGAGCGTAAAATGTCGTGCCGGCGCAACATGCCGACGACCTTTCGCGGGTTTCGCGCGTCTACGACCGGTAGGCGACCGACATCTCGCTGCCCGATCAGCCGCAGCGCGTCCGAAATCGGCGTTTCTGGCGTCACCGTCAATACATCACGGGTGCAGATGTCCCCTGCGGACAGGCCTTCCAGCCCGCCGTTGCCAAGCGCGCGGGCAAGATCCTGTATGGTGACAATACCGAATAGATCGCCCTCAGCGTCGACCACGATGAGGCCATGTGTGTTTCGCTTGCGGAACTCCGCCTCCAGTCGCTCCGCCGGTAGACTGGCCTGAATCAGGTATGCTGCAGCGGGCGTCATGGCGTCGCCTGCCATGATCGTCTGCATCAGGTCGGTATCGCGCCCGTAGGAAAGCCGGATGCCCTTGCGCGCCAGACCGAGGTGATAGATGCCGTCCGGCGCGATGCGCTCCACAACCAGCAGGCTGACTGCTACGACCAGCATGACCGGCAGGATCAGGTTGTAGTCGTTGGTCAGCTCGAACAGGAGCAGCACCGTGGTAATCGGCGCGCGAATGACGCCCGTCATCGTCGCTGCCATGCCTGTCACCGCATAAGCGGCGGGATTTGCCGCGACTGGTGTTGGCAGCAACGACGTTACGATATGCCCGTACAGGCTGCCAAAGGCCGCGCCGACGAACAGCGAAGGCGCAAACATGCCGCCGACGAAACCACCGCCCAGACTGATGGTGGTGGCAACCATCTTGGCGACCACCAGCGCCGCCAGCACCGTCAGCGTGAAATCGTCGCTATCGGCGTTCAGAAGGCGGTTCATCGTTTCACGGCCCGTGCCCATAATCTCCGGCAGGAAGGCCGCGATCAGGCCGACGATCGCGCCCGCCAGCATCGTTTTGACCGGAGCGGGCAGCCGGCGCTCGTGCCAGAAGTCGTGCTGCCAGTAGAGCAGGCGGATGTAAGCAGCGGAAACCGGCGCGACCAGCACCGCCAGCAGAACATAGAGCGGTATCTGCTGCGGGCCGCCGAGCGTATAGTTCTGGATGCCCAGTTCTGGCCCGCCAGCCTCAAGCGCCTGCGTCAGGACGGATGCGACGACCGAAGCGAGGACGACCACGCCGAACGCCGACGTCGACAAATCGGCCAGAATGACCTCCAGCGCGAAGAAAACGCCGGCAATCGGCGCGCGGAATGCCGCCGCGATGCCGCTGGCGACGCCCGCCGCCACCAGCAGGCGCACGCGCTCATCCGAGAGGTGCAGGCGCTGGCCAAACATGGAGCCGAGATTCGCGCCGATCTGCACGCTGGGGTCTTCAGGGCCGACGGACGCGCCCGCGCCGATCGAAAAGGATGCCAGCAGCGCCTTCATCGGCATACGCCCGTAGCGCAGCCGCCCGCCTGCCAGCGCGGTCGCTTCCATGATGCCCGCGACGCCGTGATGGCGCTCCACGCCGATGAACCTCTGCTTGACCGCGCCGACGATCAACCCGCCGAGCGCGAGGACAGGCACGATGGCCCAGCGCCCCAGCGTATCGCCCAGCGCGTGGAGTAGCGGTTGGCGGTAGATTTCCTCAAAGAAAGCGAACCCGTGTTTGAACAGCAGGACGCCGCCGCCGGTCGTCAGGCCAACGGCAATCGCCAGCGCGAGGAGCGTGAAATTTTCAGAAGGCGGCCATCTCCCCGGCCACAGCCGCCTCCATAGCTGATCAATCATTTGCCTGTAAATTGTCTCGCCAAAACGCCTGTACAGTTTACCAGTTGTTCGGGCAACGGCCATATGGGCGCGGCGGTTCAGCGGCCAGAATCCGGATTCGCGCGGGCGCTGTTCCCGGTCTCGTCCGGTTCGAGCGCCAGAATGACCAACTGGCGCTTGCCGGCCTTGAACTTCTCGATGCGCCGGTAGCCCGTGTGTTGAACCTTGACCGTCTTGTTGGAAGCGACTGCGACGACCGCGCCGGGCGCGAGTTCGGGCAGCAGCGCGTCAAGCAGCGCCTGAACCGGGTCGATTCCGGCTTCCAGCGCGAGCGTATCGGGACTCCAGTTCGAGCGCCAGCCGTACGGAATATCCGTGAACACCACATCGGGCCTGACGCCGGCCAGACCGGCCTTGAGCGAGCGCCGGTCGGTTGCGTCCGCGCGAAAGACGGCGGTCTCGATCCGGCGCTGCGTCGACCATTGCTCCAGCCACTGGCGCAGAATGCGAGCGTTGTCCAACGCCGCCGCGTGAGACGGTTTGCCAAACCGTTCGTGTAGCGCCGCCAGTTCCTCGATTCGCCGCTCCAGCCCGGCGCTGTGCAGCAGCGAAAGGTTGCGCCGCGCCAGCGCGACCGCATCCTCGTCGATGTCGGAGCCGATGATCCGGGCAATGCTGTTCCAGTTGAAGTACGCCAGCGTCGTCAGATGATAGGCCCCGCCGCAGCAGGGATCGTAAAGAGTACACGGGCCGGTCATGCCCTGCGCCGCCCGAAAAGCCAGACAGCGCCTGAAGACCTCGTTAGCCAGCCGCACGGGAAACGCCGTGTGTCCGGGCGCGGCATAAATGACGCCGCCGCTGGCGTACATCTCGTAATTTTCCCTATCCCTCGTGAATTTGTACTGCATGGCATTTTCCATCGACGGCCCGGCTGGCGGGTATTTCTTCAGGGCTGTTGTAAGATTTTACGCTATTCCGGCGTCTGAGTAATGCGCTAGTGTGGGGACGAGAACATAACATGACTCCGACGCCTCAGTTTGGCCTCAATATCGACCCAACCACAACCGAAATCGACGAGACGTTCAACCGGGCGCGGCTGGCCGCCGAAACCGGTCTGGAACTCGTCGCCATGCAGGATCACCCCTATAACCGGCGCTTTCTCGACACATGGACGTTTCTAACCGCCGTTGCCATGCGCGTCGAGCGCGTGCGCGTGCTCACGAATGTCGCCAACCTGCCGCTGCGCCCGCCGGCCATGCTCGCCAAAGCGGCGGCAACGCTGGACGTGCTGACGGGCGGCAGAGTCGAGCTTGGGCTTGGCGCGGGCGCGTTCTGGACAGGCATCGGCGCGATGGGCGGGCCGGTGCGCGAACCCGGCGAAGCCTACGCCGCCTTCAGGGACGCGCTGCATATCATACGCGGCCTGTGGGAAAACCCGGGCCGGGGCTTCAGCTACGAGGGCAAAGTCTACAGCGTCAGAGGGGCGCAGTTTGGCCCGCCACCCGCGCACCGCATTCCCATCTGGGTAGGTGCGCTTGGGCCGCGCATGTTGCGTCTGGCCGGGCAGATGGCGGATGGCGTGATCGTCTCCTCATCCTATGTGACGCCGCAGCGCATCCTCGCGCTCAACCGGCAGATAGATGACGGCGCGGCGGAGGCGGGGCGCTCGCCCGATGCCATTCGCCGTGGCTATAACATCATGGGCGTCATCGCGGCGAGCAACCAGACGCTGCGACCGGCGGGACTGGATGACATAGCGCTCTACGGGTCGGCGGCGGAGTGGATCGACAGGCTGACCGGCCTCTATCACGAGTACCGTCAGGATACCTTCATCTACTGGCCTGTGGGCGAAGATGGCCTTGGGCAAGCGCGGCGGTTCGCCGAGGAAGTCGTGCCGGCGGTGCGGCAGGCGCTTGCTGGGGCGACGCAGGCCGGGCGCTAGAAACTGTCTCTTGCAGCGTCGGGAAGCGAAGTCTATGATTGCGCGGTATTGAGACTTCGTTTCATCTGTGGAGGCGGCGTGGCATCGATTCCCGACTTCGTCGACGCGCTGGTGCGCTTCGAGTTTTTGCAGCGGTCGCTGATGGCAGTGGTTTTCATCGGCGTCGTCAGCGGCGTGATCGGCGCGTTCGTGGTCACGCGCGGGATGGCGTTTCTGGGCGATGCGCTGGCGCACACCATTCTGCCGGGCGTGGCAGTGGCCTATCTCTCCAGCAACGGCAACCCGCAGGCGCTGCTGTTTGGCGGCATGGTCGCAGGCGTGCTATCCGCGCTCGGCATCGGCCTGCTGACGCGAGGCGGCCGGCTGCGGGAAGACACCGCCATCGGCGTCATTTTCGCCGGGGCGTTGGCGCTTGGCATCGGCATCATCTCGCGCGCGCAGAATTACACCGCCGACCTGACACATATCCTGATCGGCAATATCCTGACCGTGACCGCTGATGATTTGCTGGTCATCGGCGTGACCGGCGCGGTCGTGCTGGCCGTGATTGCCCTGTTCTACAAAGAGTTTCTGCTGATCTCGTTCGATCCGCTGCTGGCGCGCACCCTGCGGCTGCCGGGCGAAACCCTGCGGCTGGCGCTGCTGGTGCTGCTGGCGCTGACGGTTGTCATCAGCGTGCGGGCGGTCGGCGTGGCGATGGTGGCGGCGATGCTCGTCACGCCCGCGGCGACGGCCCGCTTTTTCGTCAAACGCCTGCATCATATGATGGCGCTGGCGGCCCTGCTCGGCGTGCTGGCCAGTGTCATCGGGATGTACGCCGCTTGGGCGCTGTCGATAGCGCCGAGCGCGTCCATCGTGCTGGCGCTGACGGCGTTTTTCGCGCTGGCTTTTCTCTTCGCGCCGCGCGGTGGCTTCGTCTGGTCGCTGCTGGGTCGCCGCGCCGTTCCGGCCTGATCTTCTCCCACGCGGCGGCTATTCGATCGCGTTTCCGGCAACCGGCGTGGCCAGCCTGAAACGGTCATCTGCACTGGCTTAAGCCCGCCTTGTTGGCTCAAGCGTGCCTCAGAATATTAAAAGCGCCAGCGGTGTCACGCTTCACCGACCCCTCCGTTTGGAAGCCCGCAGCTTTAGCTGTGGGGAGGAAAAACGGGGCGCGGAGCGCCAGTTGCATAGTTCGCACATTTGTGTTATCCTTTCATATATGAAGCTCATCGCGCAGGTTAAACTGCTGCCCGACGACGAACAACAGGCGTATCTGCTGCAAACGCTGGAACAGGCCAATGCCCTGTGCAATTGGCTCAGTGAGCAAGCGTGGGAACTGCAAAAGTTCCGTCGCTTTGACC